>Ga0214545_1010720_pt1 | contig 13092 bp, 10 predicted proteins | sample CNSS4metaG_FD_160064 | JGI IMG/M metagenome (GOLD analysis project Ga0214545, IMG submission 160064) | Root nodule microbial communities from cowpea collected in UCLA plant growth center, Los Angeles, California, USA - CNSS4 | ecosystem: Host-associated > Plants > Roots > Nodule | place: USA... | reverse complement strand
ATGGAACGAGGTTCCTTGATGTACTTAATATACATGGCGGTGGCCATGTGGAGGGAAGGTAACGAGTCTTCCACTAGGTGCATCGTTGTACATGGTGGTGGCCATGTGATGGAAATTGAGTAAGGTTCTGTGGGAAATGAATTGATATTCTATATGGTTGTGGACATGTAGTATAAAGAAAGAGTTTGTGTTATTTTATATTATCTGTATCGTTTATACAAGTATATGTATGTTTGTATATTTTTGTGTGTTTCAACTGTTAGCTCACCCTATCTGCTTGTGTTTGGCGATGATCGTGTACGCGGTACATGTGAGCAGGTGATGATGCAGGTGGAGCTGGTGAGGCTTAGCTGCGGAGAGGGGATGATTAAGGGAATATTTATGTTCACGTTTTTGTTATTCTCTTTCGAAATATGATGTAAAGGCTCATGGCCTATTTGATTAAACTCACAGTTTTGTATTTCTGGATTTTCTGGTAATTTAATGAACTTTTACATTTCCCGTGTTTTAGGAAACGAGGTATTACTATTAAAGGAGATTTTTAATAAATGATGCTGGCGTAATATTTTCTATTTTATTTTATTAAATTCGTAATATCTGGTCTGGATGTTACAAGAAGGCTTTGAAAAACCTAGTGTGGGTAGAGCCATAACTTTCATCAAGTGGGATCTTGAGTGATTGAGTGTTGCTACTGTTGCTAGGAGAAGTCAATCATCGTTTGTGTGATTCAAAGGAGGTGTTCATTCCTTGTGTGATTCAAGGAAGGTGTCTTCATCTCTTGTGTGATTCAAGAGAGGTGTTTTCTAAACCTAATCTTTCTTATCATTGATTGTAAGTTTGGTTTATTTTAGTGATTTAGTTAATCTTGTTTTTTAGAGATTAACAATTGGACGTAGGGTCTTTTGATTCGAACCAATATAAATACTTTGTGCAATTTTCTCTTTTCTACTCTCTTTATTTTATTGTGTTTATTAAAATAAAGGAAATAATTTTAATTGATCTTTGATATTAAAAGGCAAAATTTAAAAGCACAATTTTTATTAAGAACCTAATTCACACTCCTTGATTTTTGTCCAAACACTAAACATTCTGTTGCGCAATACCAACACTATTTCAATATATTTTATCTAGTTATTTTTTTATTTTCTAACTCATTATCAACCATATTGTAATTTTTTTCACTATAATTGTATAAATAACTTTTATTTACTACAATATAAAAATTTAATGTAATTGTCATGAATATATTTTTATCAACATCCAACATATATTGGAGTTCAAAAGATGCAAGATTTATGTTAAAATTTAATTATTATGTTTATTATTTGTTCTTTGTGTCATTTTGATCAAGTGATGTATTATAACTTTTATTAGTGTATAAAAAAGATATTCATTAGAATTTAAAAAATTGAAGTAAACAAACATTTAAAATATATTTTAATTTGAATATTTGTTTTCCTTTTATATTTTTTTAAAAATATTTTTAAATTTTATCAAATTAATGTTTGAAAATTTAATAAATGTTTTGGTTCTCATGAAATTTTATTTGGTATTTTAATCTAAAATGTAAACAATTATAATTATTTTAAAGTATTTGATATCGAATAAACAATCATCCTCCTAATATTGATTATTTGATAATATTATATTTACTTTACCGTATTTTTTTATTATTTTATGAAAATTAATTAAAATTAATATTGGAGTAGTAAGAAAACGTGTACGGGATTATACTTGTTACCTTGTCGGGATGGGGATGAGACAAAAGTTTGATACCCGTTGGATTTGGATATGGGGATAGGGATGAATTTTTTCTACGAGGATGAGTATGGGATAACGAAACTCATCCCCACCCCACCCTATTGCCATCCTTACTCGCTATCGGGTCGCTAACGAACCCATTTCTATGGCGGATGATTTTAGGGGCAGGGAGGAGCCATGGCCCCTCCAAATTTTATTTTATTTTTTAATTTTAATTAATTAATTATATATATATATATATATATATTGGAGATTTATTAAATTTTTTAATTGTAAGTAATACATTTTAAGAATTGATCAAAATTAAATTGTGTATTTTATTTATTTATTTTATAAAACACAATATTTAATATTAATAGATAATAAATAATAAAAATATTTAGGTTTAATTTTTCTTTTGGTCTTTGTTTTTGTCAAAAAATTGACACTAGGACTATATTAATTACACCAATAAAGCAAATAATCTATATTAAGAGTTTCAATTTTAATGAAAGAATCATTGATCCGTTTTAATAAATTTAAAGAAATTTATCGTAAAAGACCAAATTGCATTAGTTTTTCAAAAAATTGAAACCAAATTGAGACTAAAAAACCTAGAGGACTAACTTAACATTTTTAAACAAAAACATGAATTAAAAGAGTAATTAAACCAAATATTTATTAAGATAATTTTTATTTTCATTCTTATTGTGTTTTAAGTTTTTTCACAAATTGTAATCATCTCTCACTCTCATATGTTTTCTTTTTGTTTTTGAAGAAAAAAAAAAGTTAAAAATAAACTCATTATTTTTGCTTTCATTTCTCATTTATCATCTTCCATCTTTGTCTCTTGTCTCATTTGATAATAAAAATATTATTTTTTATCTCATAAGCTTTTTGTTCATTTTTGTATGAATATAGAAAAAAAAAGTATTATGTGTTTTTTCATAACCGATCTTTAATTGTGACTTAATTATAATATATTTTTCTCGTAATAATTATGTGTCTCAATTTTTTATTAGATCATGATAAACAAATTTTAATATTATTTACAAAAAAAAAGTATATTGATAAAAAATAAAAGAATAAATTCATAGTTTAAAAGTGATAAAAAAGAAACTATTAATGAAAACAATATAGATTTTACTTCTTCAGATATTTTGAAGCATTATACTAATGATCAAATTATTTAGTAGAGAAGTCATTCTTTGAAGTATTATACTAATGATCAAATTTAATGATCTCAAAATTATATTACTTTGGCCCCTCTAACATTTTTTGTCAAGATCTGCCACTGCATTTCTAGACCCACGCATGAGATGTATATCCCTCAGCGTGAGAGGTGTGTGTTAGAAGTCTCACATTGACTAGATATAAAGCAATTTTATGATATATATGTGGAGTGCAAACCTCACCTTAAAAAGCTGGTTTGTGGGCTTGAGTTAGGCTTAAAATCCACTTCTTACCATACACGAGGTCATAAGCTATTATAATTATTTTGTAAAAAATCAATTAATTGCACTATATTGTGATATTAATTTTATTTATTTATTATATTTAAAATTGAATTTAATACTTCATTACTTTAATAATAACATTTACATTAATATAACCTATTTTTTATTATAGTTATTATTTTATTTTTATATTATTATTATTATTATTATTATTATTATTATCAATTATAACTATTATTATTATTATTATTATTATTATTATTATTATTATTATTATTATTATTATTATTATTATTATTATTATTATTATTATTATTATTATTATTATTATTATTATCAACTCCAACTATAATTATAATAATATTAATTATTATTATTAACTATAGTTATTATAATACTATAAACTATAAGTATTATTATTATCCATTATAACTAATAATTATTATTATTATCAACTTAAACTATAGTTGTAGTTATTGTTATTAATTTTTTTTTTATTATTATCAGCTATTATTATCAACTATAATTATTATGATCATTATTACTATCAACTATAAATATTATTATCATTACTATTAACTATAATTATTTCTATTATTATTATTATATTATTATTAAGGACTATAATTATTATAATAGTTATAATTATTATTATTTTTATTATTATGATTTGATACACTTTTTATTTTTACTTACTAAGTAGGATCGTATTTCAATTACTTGCTTTTTTTGTTTGTTTTGTTGTTCATTTATCTTTACATTAGAACAATCATTTCAATTCCAAAAAATAGTTACTAAAACTAGTAAATTAATAAAATTGAAAAATAAGTTTATTATTATAAATAATTATTTAATTTAAAAATATAATAATTAAGAGGATAAAATTGAAAAAAAAGGACACAAAAAATGTTTATCTCTTTATATATGTAGTTGTATTTGTTGATATTGGGTGAATTTGTGATGTTTTTTATGATGTTCATAAGAAAAATGATAGCATAGAAATGTTGGAATTAAAGCAAGACATGATGTATGTGTGAGCATGATGTATGCCATGATGTATGTGTTAATTGCATCACACTTAGCTGAAGAGATTAGTAGGTTATATCTATATGTATGTGATAGTTAAAAGAATTGTTGTTTTGTTGTCTCGATAGTCGACTAGGATACTAATCTAGTCAACTAGGTTAGTTCTCGAACTTGGATTTGGGCCCTGTCATAATCTAGTCAACTAGCCAACTAATCTAGTTAACTAGACTTGACTTGACAACAGTTGATAGATAAAAACATATCATTGCACCTTCTGTAGAACGAAGTTGTTCAACCCAAAGAAAGAAAGAAAAGTGTGGAATAGGTTCTTGGAGCAGTCTTGGAAGATCCTTTTGAGAAATGAATCAAGACACATCAAAGTTGGCTTGGCAAGATGAAGAAAATTCAGATTTGGAAAAGGTGTACTTAATCTAACTTCTATGTTGTGTTCTTGTGTTCTAGTACAATTTGAAACTCTTTGTTTTGTTGTTTTTTGTTTAAAGCAAGTGTGTGTTATAGCCTTGTTGTTTTTCGGTTGAAGCAAGTGTGTGGTATAACCTTGCTTGTGTGATCTTTTTGTCTTAGAGTTTAGATTTATCAAGTGTATTTGTGAATCTTGTAATTCTTGAGATATAGTGAAAATCTCTAGGTGTGGTTTGCTAGGGGAAACTAGAGGTAAATTCTACGGAATCAAACTAGTATAAATCTCTTGTGTGCTTAATCTCTTCTTCTCTATATTTTTGACATGGTATAAATGCTCCAAACATTAAGCATCCAATCACACTATTTCAATTGATTCAACAAGCAAAGATTTTATCAAAACAGTTTTGACTTGCTTGAAATTGACTAAAATTTGTTAAAACCAATTCAACCCCTTCATGGTTGTGAAATATTGCTGCATCAAAACAAACATTATTATTATTATTATTATTATCGTTACGCGATATTATTATAGAGATATTATTATTATTATTAGACACATTTTACTTTTATTTACTACAGGATCCTATCTCAATTAATTGCGCATTTTAATTGTTTTATTGTTTATTTTATCTCTACATTTGTATAATTGTTTGAATTAAAAAAATAGTTACTAAAAATAGTTACTAGCACTTTTTACAATTTATAATTTGACTTAAATACCTTTTTGGTCCTCATTTTCGTAGTGTTTGTTACGGATGGTCCTCATTTTGACAGAATGTTTAAAATGGTCCTCATTTTTACTGAATATTTAAAATGATCATCATTTTCGCAATTTGTGTTTTATTTAGTCCTTTTCTGTAACGCCGTTTAAATCATTAACGGAGCATTGTACAGGTGGCATAGTTTGTATTAGGGTGTGTTATGTGTAGTGTACAGGTGTAGTAATTAGATATTTGGGGATAAATAAGTGAGCTAGAGTTTTGGTAAGGAATGATGAATATCCCTTGCTGCCATACTATTGCAGCAATGAATTTCATTAATGTCAATGTTAAGGACTTCATACCAATCTGCTTCAGGAGATCCATCTACGAAGAAATATATCAATCCATTATCTTTCCAGTCAATGGTGAAGTCTTATGGGAAAGAACTCCCTACCCTGATGTCCATCCACCACATAAGAGGATCTTACCAGGAAGACCCAAGAAAAAAAGAAGGTTGGAAGAGTGAGAGTTGAGAAAGGATAACACACAAATCAGCAAAAGAGGTCATAGAAAAAAATGTAGCATATGCCGTCAAATTGGACATAACAGGAAGAATTGCCCAGATACAGATAAGCCTGTGGATGAGCAGACTGCAACACCTGCTGAGACTGCACTGGATTCCCAAACTGTTGAGAATGCACCAACTACTGAGAATGCATCAACTGCTGAAACTGCTGAGAATGCACCAACTGTTGAAACTCAAACAACTCAACCACCAATGAATGAAGTGGAGAGTCAAGTAGCACCATTACCAACACCAAAAGAACCATCTCAGCAATTTAGGATGAAATTACAAATTAGGAGGAGGCCATGATAACAACTACAAACATCTTAGTTATTTTTTGGAATTTCTGATATAGAATTTTTTTATTGATGTACTGCATTTTAACTTTCCTTAAACTTCGTTCAATTTCACTTTTGCCAAACATTGATGTAGTGCATTTTGATGAGGATGAATTAACGTTATGAATTTAATTTCTTCCAGACTTAGATCAATTTAATTTTGTTCAAGCTTATTTCAATATCACTTACTTCAACGCTCAGATTAAGATGTCATTTTGAACATGTTGGGACTAATATCAACATAATCAAACTAATTCATTTCTTTATTTAACAATAGTACAAAACAGTTTGGACTTTAAAAGATTACACACAATAACAGTACAAATAATACAATAACAACACAAGTGAATCCTATTACTAATTGCAGCCTTCTCTCAGCAACCTTCAATGACTTCTCCAAATCATTAATCTGCCTCATTTGTGTCATGATGATGACATCCTTTTCATCAACACCACCATTTGAAAAGTTGCAGCCCACATTATTGGAACCACCACTCTGTAAATCAATAAACCAAAAATTAAAACCAATTTATTATTAGCACAAAAATAAAAACAGATTGTACCCAAAATTTCTACCAATATTCTTTGGAGTTCTTGCCATCCTCAAAGCTGACATCTCTCATCAGCTACAAATCGAGGTTAATCCATTTCTCGTTGAATCACCAATAGTGCACGAAGTGATACAACACGGTTCCCTCCAACGATTACAACTAGAGGTAAAGAAAGAAGATTGAGACCGTAACATACCTATATAATGAGATTGCAGGAAAAAGAAGATTGTAGCAACACCAATTGGAAATGGAGGAGCAAGATTGTCAAAACTCACCAACTGTCCAAACATTCCTTACCAAAACTCTAGCTCACTTATTTATCCCCAAATATCTAATTATCACACATGTACAGTACATGTAACACACCCTAATACAAACCGTGCCACTTGTACAATGCTCCGTTAATGATTTAAACGGCGCTACAGAAAAGGATCAAATAAAACACGAATTGCGAAAATGAGGATCATTTTAAACATTCGGTAAAAATGATGACCATTTTAAACATTCTGTCAAAATGAGGACCATCCGCAACAAACACTACGAAAATGAGGACCAAAAAGGTATTTAAACCTTTATAATTTATATTAATATTATTATTAGTATTTTTAAAGGTAAAATAAATATAGTAACAATTATATTATTATCCTTAAAATATTTGAATTAAAACAAAAAAAAATGTGCGTATAAACCTCACCTTAAAAATAAGTTTTTTGAGGTTGAGCTAGGCTCAAAGTCCACTTCATACATTGTATTAGAGCCATTGGCTAAAAAACCCTATCCTATCAAGATTTTTTGAATATTTTGTTTCACTCGCTATCAGGCCGCTAACAGACCACCCATCTCTAGACCCACAAAAGATATGTATATACCTCAACGAGAGGGTGTGTGTTGGAAGTTTCACATTGACTACATATAAGGTAATTTCATAGTATATATGTGGGGTGCAAACTTCACCTTAAAAGCTGATTTTGTGGGATCGAGTTAGGCTTAAAATCCGCTTCTTACCACTCACGGGGTCGTAGGCTATTATAATTATTTAGTAAAATCAATTAACTGTATCATATTGTGATATTAATTTTATTTATTTATTATATTTAAAACCGAATTTACTACTTCATTACTTTAATAATAACATTTACAACAATATAACATAATTTTCATGATAGTTTTTATTTTATTATTATTATAATTATAACTATAATTGTTATTATTATTATTAATTATAATTATTATGATACTATCAACTATAAATATTATTATCACTATTATTAACTATAATTATTTTTATTATTATATTACTATTATTATTACTACTATTATTATTATTACTATTATTACTAATAAGAACTATAATTATTATAATAGTTATTATTATTTTTATTATTATTATTAGATACACATTTTACTTTTACTTACTATGTAGGGATCATGCTTTAATTACTTGCTATTTTTATTTGTTTTGTTGTTCATTTATCTTTATATTTGAACAATTATTTTAATTCAAAAAAATAGTTATTAAAACTAGTAAATTAATAAAACTGAAAAATTATTTTTTTATTGTAAATAACTATTTAAATTTTAAATATAATAATTAAGATGATAAAATTGAAAAAACAAAAAAAAAAAAACCAAAGGTGTTTATCTATTTATATATGTAGTTGTATTATTATTAGTTTTTTTCACTATGTGATATTATAATAATAATATTATTATTACTATGATTATTATTATTATTATTATTATTATTATTATTATAAATAGACACATATTTTACTTTTATTTACTACGGGATCATATCTCAATTACTTAAACTTTTTAATTGTTTTGTTGTTTATTTTATCTCTATATTTGTGAAATTATTTGAATTAAAAAAATAGTTACTAAAATTAGTAAAATGATAAAACTTGTAATGTCCCATTTAATAAATAAGCTTACTTAAATAAAACATCACATAGAATATAATATAAAGAGCAACGCCACAAAGTTTAAGCATCAAGCATTACATATACAAGAAAAAACCCTATTACCTACAGTCAAAATCCGTATGTAACTCAAAAAATTTGTAGGTAAAACAGTTTTACCTACGGATTATCTATGAATAAAAATTCATAGGTAAAACAGTCGTAGCTAACATTACCTATAGATAAATTCGTAGGTAATTACCTACGGATTAATCCGTAGGTAATTTACCTATAAATATATTTGTATATAATTACCTACAAATATATATGTATGTAATTGCTTACTGATATGATCTGTAGGTAATGAATTTATTAATTTTAATTAAAATGTTTTATTGCTACAATACCTACAAAATATTGAACGATTTGAAAGTCATCATAGATGTTCAAAATAATTATTGTAATAATAAATATGGAGAATTTATAAAAAATAATTAACAATGTCATTAAACACTATACAATACAATCATCTTAATAAAAAAAATCCAACCATAAACATAATTTCTAAGAACAATTCTTTAGTAAAATTTTCAAATCATATACAATCAAACCATCTTAATAAAAAAATCCTACAAGAAACTTTTCATACAATATCTTATTGTTGACCAATGATTAAGCTTCTCCTTGGCTTCCTCACTAACTCTAAAACTAGTACCTGCTATCTGATTTTACTATAGTAGAGGGGCACCATTCTTTAAAGAGGTTAAGACTACTTCAAATATTAGAAATATTTGAGGTGCCATCTCAATTCTATTATGAAACAAATAGGGTAATAATCATCGGTAGAAACCTACATGCCTTCATTGCTTGACGATTACACTAACACATTTGTCTTGGTATATTAAATTTTCTATGAAGAACATTTTTGGACCAATAAAGTAAAATCTATAATTCAAGCAATTGCTTTTCTTTAAGTTCAAATCAACAAGATGTGCAAGATAGAACACGTTAACCTAGTAAGTAGTTACAACCTATATTACAACCCTATATTACACAATTAGGAACCATATTTGACTATAGGATTAGTTATTTTGCTTACAAAGATCAATTGAAGAAGCAACCCCAAAGGCCACAACCATAGTCCAAAACGAAAATATTCAATAAGCTATGTGACAAAAATAATTGTATGTATCACTACTTTAACATTTTATATAGTGCAAACACAAGAAACAAAAGAACAACTCACCCACTCAAAACAACAAAGCAAAGCAGACCCAATTTATATCTCTTAAATTCAATCAAAATCCAAAATATATGCAGAGAAAAAATGGATTTTCTATCCACTCGCAACCCAATCGACTTTAGGATTCGGATGGGTTGTTTACCCTAACCTTGGGATGCTTCACTGAAGGTGAGAAGACACAGTGGTGGTCGTGGGATGAGAGCTCTATGACGCAGCGCAAGGGTGCAAGCTCCAAAAGTCGAACAACCTACAACGAGCTCAAATGCAGATGGTTCTAGGGACAGGCCAATGTAGAGCAGGCGTTAGCAGTGGAGGCTAGGGTTTTGATGTCATGTGGTTGAACGACGAGTGAATGGGAGTGAGTGCAAGAAGAATGAAGACTGAGTCCGAGAAGAATGGAGATTTGATGGTTTTGAATGAGCTTAAAGTGGGTTTCGAGGATTTTCGAGTGAGCTTCGAGTGGGTTTCGAGAGGATTTCTTCTATGTGAGTGACTTCCGAGTGAGCTTCGAGTGAGGATTTTTGCTTCGTGAGTGTTTTTGAATGAGTGAGCTTCTTAGTGAAAGTTTTTTCTTTGGGAGTGATTTTTGAGTAAGTGAGCTTCTCAGCTAGGTTTCTTCTTTTAGATTAGGAAATAAACCTTGATTTTTATTTTTAATATTTAATTATTTATAAATCCGTATGTAAAATTAGTAGGTAATTTTTTTTAACTTATATACGGATCATTACCTACAAATTTATCATTCGCAAATGTTCCCGCTCTAATATGCTAAATGTACATACAAATTTTACATACAGAACATCAGCAGATAATACTTTTTTATATTACCTACGAAAAAATCCGTGTGTAACCCAATTTTACACATTTGTAGGTAAAATCCATATGTCATACCTACGTTACCTACGGATTCAAATCCGTATGTAAATATCTGTAGATAAATCACGTTTTTCTTGTAGTGGTTATCCATGAATGACTAAAATAAAGACTAGGCACACCAAGATACCATGAACAGAATTAAAAGGTTTAACAAATGTCCAAAATCTTGCTCATAAGCAAGGGATTACAACATAATAATAACTCTTCAACGTGGGCTCAACAATGAGCTCACTACCAACCATGCCCAACTAAGCCGCAGCATTCCCGTCGCCACTGCGATCACCAGGAGTTCCAATATCTGCTCACACCAAGGGATTTTGTGATCATTGCAAAAAGGAAAAACCACACAAGAAGACCAACACAAATAAACAAAATGGGTAAGCTAGAGTAAAAAGATTTTATCCTACAATTGAGCATACAATTTAAAAGTCAATAACACATAATTCAACCAAGCATGTGATAGCAAATAAGCAAGACTCTAAGACTCAATTATTCGGATACATATAATCGGTCATATTCATTTAATGCTTGCACTTGTGGTGACCTCTACTGCTTTGTAGAGCCATTGCCAGTGGGTTTCACCCTACCATACACAAGGTTATCCTTCAAACATCTAAGGTCATTATCCTGCCAAAGACTAGGGCCTTTTGCTACTCCCACCACTTGAGTTAGTACGCTCTACGTGAGACTAACTAACTCTTTAGAGTTTCAGGATGCAATCCTTACTTAATTACATACGCTGAGGCACCACCATAGTTCTCTCACCAAGAGGTTCATGGAATTACGTCCATTACATGAGGCACCACTATAAGATCTCACCAAGAGATTCGTGGAATTACGTCCTTTACATGAGGCACCACCATGAGATCTCACCAAGATATTCATGGAATTACATCCAACTCATACCATAGCCATGCTCCACCAACCAACCATAGATTTATCATGCATACCAATCTCACACCCATATTCAACCAACCATCTAATCATGTTTCATACGCAACATACCAAACTCATCAATTCCAGCACATAAACCATTTAATACATGCATATTCACACAATTCATGCTTTAAATAGAGTAATACAATCAATCATGTGACCATCACCAAAAATAGAGAAGAAAACAACACTTGAGCACATCCCTGCCCAATTCGCGCTCAGGTTAGAAGCACTTGCTCAGGCGAGAGAGGTTCTCTCGCCCAAGCGAGCTCCATTCGCCTAGGCGAGAACTCGAGCAGTGGAACACTAGGCTTTCACGTTTTCTCGCTTAGGGCGAGACCTCATCGCTTGAGCGAAATGACTTCTCACTTAAAACTAGAGCTCGTTGCCTGAGCGACAGCTCACACAAGCACCTAGGAGGGTTTTTGATACTCTCGCTTAGGCGAGACTCGCTCGCCTGGGCGAGACCACCATATTTCCTCCATTGTTCACGCATGCCAACACAAAGATTCACCCAGAACAATGCATAATATATTTTCATACCATTATAAACACCATACAATCACCAAAAGCACGAAACAAAACTAAAAGCCAGCAAAGTAGATTAAAAAGTGAAACCCTGGCTTCCCTTATCTTGAAAATGCTAGCAAAAGACACAAACACTCAAATAGATGAGCATTACAGCTACAGAAGCAAATTCGTGAGCTGGAAATAGTGGAACAAATTTAAAACGAGGTTACCAAGGTGAACCCTAGTTGGAATCACAAAAACAAAGCTAGAAAAGAGAAAGTTATGGATTGAGAACCAACTTACGTGGAATAAAATGGAGTTTTTCTAGCTCAACAAAGAACGGGAGCCAGACCCTAGCATAGCTCACGTAGGTAGTTCTAAGAAGGAGGAGGAAGTTGGTCTGTTTTTGGAAAATGAGACACACAAAAGTGAATTAGGGTTGGGAAAGGGTTTTGGGGACCCTATGGGTCAGCCTTAGGCCTAACAGATTAGGACAGACCCTTAAACATTGGGACAGAAATAAAGAGGGCCTTACAAAACTGACAAATAAATTTTATTATGAATAATGATTTAATTTTAACAAATAATAATTAATAAGATAAAATTGTAAAAATAAAAGAGGACACAAAAAATGTGTATATCTATATGCGTAGTTGTTGTATTATTATTATTATTATTATTATTATTATTATTATTATTATTATTATTATCATTATTATTATTATTATCATTATCACTATGGGATATTATTATAATAGTATTATTATTATTATTATAGTTAGACACATCTTAATTTTATTTACTACGGGATCATATTCCATTTAC
>Ga0214545_1010719_pt1 | contig 13094 bp, 9 predicted proteins | sample CNSS4metaG_FD_160064 | JGI IMG/M metagenome (GOLD analysis project Ga0214545, IMG submission 160064) | Root nodule microbial communities from cowpea collected in UCLA plant growth center, Los Angeles, California, USA - CNSS4 | ecosystem: Host-associated > Plants > Roots > Nodule | place: USA... | reverse complement strand
TTCAACCCCCCCTTCTTGGCTTTTCAACCATTTCAAAACTAACAATTTGTGCTACGATTCAATGTTGAGTTGGTAAACCAAATAATGAAAATTAATAGTGTCATGTGAATAATTATTTAGTGTTAAGCCTAACTTATACCAGTTTTGACCTAAACTAAACATCTAAAGGGACAACCTACACCAGCATAAGCCATCAAGACAAATAGCTGGCCTAGATCGACTACTCAGCATATCCGGTAAGTTTAGAGCCTAGGCCGACCACTCTAATGAACTCAGAATAATGGAAGCGTCCGCGTCCAATAAACCTTAAGGGCCTGGGTTACGGCCCTGGCCCACTCACAAGCCCTAGCTAGAGCCCAAGTCAAAGCCCAGCCCATGGGATGGTCAAACGTCATTAATGCTCTATAAATACACGTGGACCCCATCATTTAAAGGTACACATTCATTAATCACTGATTTGACTCCCTGAGAGCTTTGACTTACTTGAGCTTCGGAGATTCTTCTGCAGGTAACCCCTCCTGGGTTCAAGCCGACATGTATCGAATGGGAAGAGGCCAACTGAAGAGATAGCGGACTACATGGTAAGGTGATACTCGTGCCTAACTTATCTTATTGATTCTTCTGCAGGAACAATCAGTAACAAATCAGAGCACAAAATCAATCCCAATTAATAATATTGATTCATACCATTTGAAGAAATATTGTTTCTAATTATTATTATATAACTAATTTCTCTATCAGGAACAAAGGTAGAAAATATTTGAGTTATTAGGCTCATAACAAATTGGACTCTTCCTCCTTTTTTTTCTTTTTCTTTCTCTTGTTTTTTTCTAGATTTTTTCTTCTTTTTTTTATAAAATTAAAGTTTGAAAATATTTGAAGAAAATTTTGTTTCACCTTATTTTTTACTTTTATTACTATTTTTTTGAAAATAAATTTATTTACCCGGACGAAATTGGGTGTTGATAGTGACATTATGCTTTTAGGGTTTATTGATTGGTATGCATTTTTTTTACTTGGTGTGATGTTATTTTTTAGGGTTCTATTTTTATATGCGTTTGTTGTTTCAATGTGTCTTTTTCTTAATGCGGTTGGGTGTGTAGTTGTTTAATGAATTTGGTGGTCCACTGTTTGTGTGAAAGTGATGGTGTTATAGTTGTGGTCCCCCATTTTAAAGTGTTTGTCGGTGTGTAGGTGGTATTGATTATTAGCAGATGGACGACCCATAATTTGAAGTTGTCTTCCACCATGGGGGGAAGTTTATAAATTATGGGTCACTGAAATAAGTGGGTGAGACCAATACCTTGCATGTGACCGAGACAGATGGAGCTACTTTGAAATATTATCAATTCTGAAGGAAATGGGATATGCGAACGTGAAGGAGATGTTGTATTCAGTGGGTGGAGGTTTCATTTTGGAAGGAAGGTTGAAGTTGTTAAGTGATGACAAAGGTGCACGCCATATGGTGAATATTGCCATACTGAATGGCCAAGTGCATCTTTATGTTGTACACATGGTGTCCGAACCTCAAATAATTCATTTGTTAGAATATTGTGTTGTTGAGATTGCAACTGATGCATAAGTTAGTGTGGACGGTGGTGGGATTGCAGGTGGTGTAGATGTTGGAGAGGATGCTGGAATTGGAGCTGCTCCAAAGGTTGATATGGAGGTTGGGATTGGAGCTGCTCTAGAGGTTGATGTGGAGGTTGGGATTGAAGGTGGTGCAGAGGTTTGAGAGGATGGTGGAATTGGAGCTGCTCTAGAGGTTGGGAATGGAGGTGGTGCAGAGGTTGTAGAGGATGCTAGATTAGAAGCTAGTCCAGAGGTTGATGTGGAGGTTGGGATTGCAGGTGGTGTAAAGGTTGGAGAAGATGGTCGAATTGTAGTTGGTCCAAAGTTTAGGGTAGAATGTGAGAATAAATCTGCTGAAGAGGTTGGGTTGGAGGGTGGAATTGCAACTGATCCAACTGATGTAGATGTTGGTGTGTTCACTAAGCGTGGTGCATAAGTGTTTATGGAAGAGGATGATGAGGAGTCTATGGAGGAGTTTGATGAAAATAGTGACAGTGATGATGAGTTTGATGTACATAGTTGGAAGGAATCTGAGGAGGAATTATGATGCAGTGGAAGATGATCTTTTTGATGTATCTATTAGAGGCGATGATACAGTGGAAGATGATCTTTTTGAAGTCAGAATTAAAGAAGGTCAGGTTGGTGGAGTGAGAGGTTCATCTACCCAAAAGCCCAACCTTAAACATGCGGATCAAAGAGGATTCTATGATACTGAATGGGAGTCTGAAACATTAGAAAATGATACAAGTGACGAAGATAGAGACAAATATGGTAGGTTTGGTATATTTTCTCAGCCCAAAAATATGGGGGACTACAACTAGGAGGTTGGGACTTACTTCACAAAAGGGAACACTTCACTGAGGCAATAAGAACTTATGGGGTGCATAGTGGGAGGTAGCTGAAAATATTTAGAAATGATAAAAGAAGAATTTGTGTTAAATGTTTAGGTGCGAAAGGTAAGTGCAAGTGGTATGTCTACTATGCTTATAAGGCTGCCCAAAGTACTTGGCAATTGAGGAAAATAATAAACAAGCACACCTGTAGTATTGGGATATCTTGGAAGAACATTGTTATTTGTTGTTGTATTTTGGTTAGAATTATGTATTTTGAACATCAATTTGGTACCCACTTCAATTACCAACTTTTGTGTTTAGGAGAGAACAATATTGGGATGCATTTTTGATGAATTTTATATTGCCTTATTATGCACAGATTGACATTGTTTTCCAATGTAAATTGAGTTTGTGTGCTTTCAGTTAAAAATATTTCGATATTGGGATGCATTTTGGATGAATATGATATTGCCTTATTATGCACATATTGACTTTAATGATCTAGGGAATATATTACTGCAACATGATGTCTTTATTTAATGATCCAGCCATGTGAAGCTTCTTCACCAAATTTACTTACAATGTTCATTCATTACACAATTATACTTGAAATAAAGTTACACGAGAATTTACTGAAACTCTCAATTCATTCCATAATCAAAATCCATAACAATTAAAAAAACCAAATACATACTTTCGAACCCATTATACTACATCTAGACCCACATAACTGCATCCAGTTTACAACATATCAAAAAAATTTGTACAACTTACAAACCAATATTACATTAACGAAACCCAGAAAACATATAACCCCTGTTAAAAATTTAACCCTTTTTTCAGACACTATAACTGATTTTTCAAGAGCATAGATTTTTCTCCTTTATTTTCCTATGGTTGCATCTCTTTCATCCCCATTGTCTTCGTTGAACCACTTGAGATAATTGCATCCTTTAGATTCTTCATTGCCACCACTTCGCTGCGTATAGAAAATGAAACCCACAAAATTGCTTACCACAAACAAAGATTATGGAAACCAAAAATTAAAACAATAATTCATACCTTGTAGTTAAGGCAACCAAGAAATTGCTTTCCATAATTCTTAATTGTTTTAGCAACTACAACCTCCCCACAATAGTAGATTTTTAGTCCACCCACACCCATATATGAAACAGTAGGGGAGGAGACACTACTATTTTGTGATGCCCACGAAGAACACGCACAACCTTCATTGCAAGACATTAGAAAATTGATTGGAAACCACCTCTTAAGCTACGAACCACCAACCACGAAACCACCTCTTTAGGTCTGAACCACAAACCAAATGGAGAGCAAGAATAAGATGCTAACGACCATAAATGAGTTAGGGCAAATTCACACTTCACCATTCATTAAATAATTTGTACACGTAACACTGTACAATTATTTTTTTACATGTCTTCTTCTTTCAATGACATGTATCCGTTCTGCATTACCACATCACCACAATCTTAATGCCGTTTCTGAGAATCCAATGGGATGCACCTGATTGATGCACTTAACCTTATTTGGGGACCAAATTGACACATTTTTTTCGTCGGGTACCAATTTGACACCCTTGACCCAAAGTGGGTACCATACGAGTAATTAAACATAAAATTTATGATAAATAAAGATTTGATCATTGTAGTTGGAGGTATGACCTTGGCGATTTAAACGAGTTAGTATTACTCAAGATGAGATGTTCTTGAGTTACTTTGTTGGCCATGAGCTCATTTATCTTGACTAGTCAATACAAAATTAATCAATATGATGTGAATCCAAAGGGGTGGATTCGTTTTATGGATCAATTTAGGTTGGAATGCTAATAAGTAAGAAATTTGAGAAATTATTTAAAATAAGAAAACAGAAATAGATAAGAAGATGGAGTGAAAATTGATAGACGTCATACTTCCAAGGATGGAAGATAAGCCTAAGAGTTTAAACACACAAAGGGATAAATGACCTTTGATAAAACTCAAGAATTCTTGAATTACTAAAGAACTTAGGAGAATCACTCTAGCTAAGAAAGAAGAGATAAAATTCTTATATTTTCTGAATAAAAATCAACTTGATTTCATTGATAAAAATGATTCAGCTTATATAGGAGCTTTAACCATTAGAATTACAAAAGACCCATTAATTTTCAATTACAACCCACTTAAAGTTATTAATGATCCATTCAAGCTAATAATGATCCACTACTGAATTGCTGATTGTAACTGAATTGATGATTGTACTGAATTTAAGGCAACCAAAAGTTATCCACAAGCATTCAACAAAGGTCCTCTTGGTCTCCCAAAGTTTGGTTCTTAAGTTGGAACATGGGCCGTTATTTAACTTGAACATAAAGAAAAACTAAAGCCCATTAATTGGTTACCCAAAACATGATTTGGTCAGCCAATTATACAAAGCATTGGGGCCTTATTTAAATAAAAGAAATTACATCAACGTGGTGGGTTAGTTATACTCCATTTGGGTCATATGCAATTCACATCACAATATCTTTATAAAGTATAAAAAAATCCATTTTATGGATTTGGGAGAATTTTCATTTCATTTTATCTTATTATGATATGTTGTATATTTTTTATGTGATATTTGTCTCACTTCTCTATTTTATGATTATGTGTGAAAAAAATAATTTTTATAAACTTATCATAGATAGCGGCTCCTAACATGCTTGATCCCTTCTTCGCCGACATTATGGTTGTTTTCTTGGTGAATGCATGGCAAACCAATGTAGTGAATAATTCTATGACATTTCAGGGAACAAGAAACTCTACTATTATTTTTCTCTCTACTCCATACGCGACGATTGTCATCGAAGGACAAATCGGAGTTACCTTCTATTTACCCCCAACAATCCAAGTCAACCTTATCCATAACTTTTTTCCTCTACTTGTTTGAAAGCTAGTATATGAGGGGGAAATTGTAAATAAATAACATATCTTCCTCTTCTAGTGTAAGAAATATAAGATGTACTAAATGGTGTGGATATAAGATGCATACAGTGTTGTAAATATATATATATATATATATATACATGTATATATATATACATGTATATATATGTATATATATATATATATATATATATATATATATATATATATATATATATATATATATATATATATATATATATATATATATATATATGTATATATATATATATATATATATATATATATACATATATATACATATATATATATATACATGTATATACACACACACACACACATATATATATATATATATATATATATGTAAATATTTTAAGTATAATTAGATGTCATTGTATAATTTTGTCTATAAATTTTATAAGTATATTATAGAAAATAATAATAATAAAGGAATAAATAGAATTTTTTTTAGGTCATCACACGTATAACTTGAAGAGGTTTGTGTACTCGGGATAAGCTAGAGAGATCTTTGTATTTGTAACCTGGAGAGGTTGACAACTCATTGTAATAAAACGTTTTTTGCTTAATAGAACCTATTAAGATGTCTGCTTAAGGAGAATTAGATATAGTCCGTGTGGGTGAAGCTGTATAAAATTATTTGTATACTTGATCTTTTTGCTTAATGTTTCAACTTGTTCCTCGTGAGAAAAGTCTAAGGTTCTAATCTGTTACCACAAGTGAACTTGGTATATGAATTTGATGAAGCAAGTGCATGAGATCATATGTGGTTGATAAAGAATTGTTGAAGATTTTTTGTTGATCAAGCTTCTGATTTGTTGCATCCAAAGTTATCATAAAGATTTAAAAGTTTAAATATTGTACTGTATTCGTAAATTATATGACATATGATAGATGTCTTTTGTCTTATATGTGCCATTTTCAATCTGTTAAAAAGGTTATTAACAAGCTAAAAGGCTTGCTACATATAGTTCGTGTATGAATGTATTCAAATAGTTGAATTATTAATCAATCGATTTATTTTACGTAAGACAAGTGAAATCAACAGATTATATGGACAAATCAACCTGTTGTTCACTTATGACCAAGCTATATAAGCTGGTTTTTTGGAGAGTTGATGAAGGATTCACCCCAACCAAAGATGGAGGCACATGCTTAAGAAGACTAAGCATGTTTAGAAAGGAAGTTCACTAATCCCTCATCCCTTTCATTTGTGTTTATTATTTTTTATTCCCTAAGTTGACTTAGTTGAATCAACTTTAGTTGACTTGTTGACTTTTAACTAGATTTAACTTGTTGACTATAGTTGACTTGACTTAAGCCAACATGCTAATTTATGTTTATTTGCTATATAGGTTAATTAGGAGTAAGAAAGCAATGCTAGGTGGCGCATGGTGATTAGGGAGCATAAATGATATGGAGGAGAGAGTAAAGCAAAGGCATAAAGCATAAAGTAAAAGGTATAAAAAAAGTGTACCTATGTACCTTTGGTCTCCTTTGTTTTTAGCACACTTTGGCCACTTTTTGGAGACATACCATAGTTAGCTCTTTTGTCTCTCATTTTTGTAACCTTATTTGACCTAGTTTTTAGAAGCTAGGGTTAGGTTTTTGTAGAGACATCCTTAGGTATCTTTTATTTGCTTAGAGGTCCCTAAACTATTCTGTATAAGGGGTGCTCCTAAACATGTAAAAGGGTTGAACATTTTGAAGTAAAAACACTCTTGTGTCTCAACCATTTGTGAGAGTTTCCTCCCTAGGGAGTGAATACTTTTAAGCCTTATCTTGTATACCAAGTGGCGGCACACATCCACTCATCTTCAAGGTTGCCATGGCTTCAAGGTTTTCTTCTTCCTTTAATTTTTCTTGGTTTTCTATGGTTTATGTGCCTTCAATTTCCTTTTTGTTTTGAATCAATTAATCATTTTCTTCTCTTGAGTTTTGTGAAAGGAACCTTCACATCTAGATAGCATGCTATCTTAATGTCTAGTGGGGATTTCACTTAGCTTTCTTAATCAACTCACACCATATTCAATAATCTTAAAAAGAAACAAGATAATTCTTCATCATTTGGTATCTAGAGCCTAGGTTATCTTGAATATGGTGTTTTCATGTGCTAACCTTGTCTTGTTGTAGATCTTTCTTGGTATGGTTCAAATTCACTTCCATTACACACAAAAATAGTGCTGGCATAAAAACTGACGATTTTAAAACATTAAACTGCACTAGCTCAGTGGTCTAAAAATTACGTTTTTGGTGTCAAAATAAATCTCTTTGAGTCTAGTTTCTAGAAAAAAAAAGAACCAACACATTTGGAGTTCTGTGGAGAAAATTATGGTCAAATTAGTGAGCAAAGGTCAAATATGCCAAGAATACATGAATCAGCTTTTTTAGGTTCTATTGTGGGAGTTTGGTTATGGTTTTTGCACCTCTTTAAGCTCCTAAATGTGGTTGGATAACATGTCTTTGGATGCTTAGTTTTTGAGCCTCAAATCCATGAGTTTAAATGTATGATAGTTATATCTTTGTGTCTTTGTGTATGTCATGTTGAGTCTTTAAATGTGCCTAACTTTTGCTTGAGTCATATGTCATATGTTAACTTGAAGTTTTCTTATTCTTGTTTTTACAAGTATTTGAATCTTGCTTTCACTTTATGTCTTACTTGATGTATGCTCGTTGAAATTGATTTTAGCCTAAAACTTGAGGAACTAAGTGTCCAAGCCACCTAAAACTCTTTCTCACCATTTTATGAAACTAGTTGTGAAAGAAGAAAATTTTGCACCAATTTTTGCCTAAGAACCGAGAGCAACCTTGCTCCTTGGTGAACTAAAAGTGTGTTTTTCAATAGGTGTTATGCTACTAGTTTTCATACTTGAGAACTGGGTGATATTGGCTAATTAGTTCCATGCTTTAACTTGGTTATTATCTTTCTCGGTGTATGCATGATTTAAGACTTGAAGATGCTTGCTCAAGTGCTTTCCATAGAGTCTTTAAAATGTGTTTTTCTCCTTTTAGTCTATTTAAAATTTTTGTCACAAACTTTTCTTCTTTAGAGTTTAACTTTCCTTGTTTATGTGCTTTTCTTGCTTGCCACTAGGCGTTCTTTGTTTTGTCTTAGTAGTTTTCTTTTCTTGAAAGTCTTGGGGTGTTGTGGCCGAATCACTTGTCTTGCGTTTGAAAGGTTTTGAACAAGTTTTTAAAAGTGTTTGCTTCACTCCTTTGGTGGATTTTGAGTGCTAGCCTTTCCTTGTTACTTTGGGAGTGTGATCTAAACACTTCGGTTGCATTTTGGGTTGGAGTTGGTCTCGGTTTTCATGTTGTATAACCCCTAATCCATTTATTTTGTCTCGGATTTGAGTGTTTTTGTTGTAGGAATCATGGCAAGTTCATCAAATGCACCAACACCAAACAATAACAATACATTGTTGAGATTGCTTTGGGATTTGGAGTTGTCTAGGACGGAGTCCTTTGAAAAATTGAGAAAAGACAAGGAGAAAAGTGACCTAAGAATCCAAGAGCACATTCAAAGGCTTGAAGCTAAAGAGCAAGAAAGAGAGGCTAGGAAAAGAGGGCATTCTAGATGCAACCCATCACAAGAGAAGCAAACTCCAAAGATTCCTAAGTTCTATGGTGGAAGTGATCCCAAAATCTTCCTTGATTGCGAAGCTAAAGTTGAGTAAATTTTAAATAAAAATCATGTAAAGGATCAAACACAAGTTGATCTAGTAGTTTTAGGATTTTTGGAGTATGCCAATACTTGGTAGCATAAAGTTTGTAAGAATTATGACCAAGGGCCACCCGCGACTTCTTGGATGGACATTAAAACTCTTATGCGTGCTAGATTTGTTCCTCCCTCCTATAGGAAGGAACTTCTTTTGAAGTTCCAAAAGCTTCACAAAGGTTCTATGAGTGTGAGTAAGTACTTTAATGAATTAGTCTCAAATTCATAGGGTTGAAATAAAAGAAACTAATTGTAACATCCCTAAGGAATATTACTAATATTTAATATATAAAATAAGAAATAAAAATAAATGCCTCATTTAATATAATACCATTTCCCAAAAAAAAACATGGGAAATTTAAAACTTTAATACAATGTAATAAAAATAGGAGTCCATAGTTATAAAACTGAAGTAATATTCAAATGGCTCCCAAAAGAAATTACAAAGTTATCTGAAAAACCAAAATAATAATTATATACAAAATTCCCATGCTATCCCTCGCTCCGAGTCTATATGTCTTCTGGCCCACCTGTCACATCATCTGCTCCCAGATAACGAGTTATCCAATCATCGCCACACACACAGAAAGGGTGAGCTATGCACAATATATAAAACAAATACATGAAATAAATATGTCCCCCATCCCAAAATAACATAACTAAAGTTTCATGCTTTGCAAATTACCCAACCATGACCTCATAGTCCTTCATGAGTCATATACATGAACTAGGTCGTGGGACTCCGCTGTGCTCCCACGAAACTAACTCATTCGTGGTCCAACCCTATGAGCCTATCCCGTTCATAGTCCTGCCCTGCAGACTCCTCGCCTGTAGTAAACCATCCAAGCCTCATAACTTGGACCCTGGCACGCATGCAATCACCATACTATGGACTCCTCACCCAATAGTAGCTGACGGGAACATAATTGTTCCTTGCCCATCGTGCGCCCTACACATGTAATCACCATACTAAGGACTCCTCGCCCATTAGTAGCCGATGGGAACTCAACCAGTTCCATGCCCATCATGTGTCCAACCATCAAGCACATCCCAGACCCCTATTGGACTTAGTCCTTCAAGCCCAAACACCACACGACATGCATATACTTCCTATACTTAGGAAGAAGTAGCCAAACCAACACACACAAGCACATACAAACATAGTAATTTGCATAAACTCGCTTAAGCCAGGGACTCTCGCCCAAGCTAAGCCCTCAACCTCGCTTAGGCTAATTTACCTCGCCTGAGCGAGCTTAAAACAACAGCCTCATCACGTTATCTCGCTTAGGTGAGATCCTCTCGCCCAAACACCCAATTCAATCTCGCCTGAGCTACAATGCAAGCAACACATCCAACTTGATCGCGACATCTCGCTTAGGCGAGACCATTTCACCTGAGCGAGACCTTGGTTCGCTCAAAACAGTCCAGGTTTCCTCGCGACCTCGCTTAGGCGAGTGTCTCTCGCCTGAGCGAGAGACTAAGTCGCTCAACCCCATCCAAAGTCGCCTGGACGAGTAATGCAAACCAGGACCAAAAACAAGACTCTGCAACTCTCGCTTAGGCTAGATGGAGTCGCTTGGGCGAGACTTGCAGGGTTTCGAGTCTGATCACGCACACAGTGCACCAAACCAATACCAAAACTCTACTCAATCATTACCAAGACAATGTAATGGCAACCAAACATCAGAGTCATGCATTATATCCCATTAAGCTACCAAAACACAAGATTTAGGCTTACACCACCATTCCTTTACCAAAAACCCTCATTCCCAAAAATATAATGCATTACAGGATTATGCGCACAACATCAATCAATTAAGCTTTCTATCACCACACATAATGCACGAATTTCATGCCAACAAAAATCAATTGAAAACAGAATTGACCAAAAACCATAACACATGTCAATCAATTTAGGCGCATAAGGACAGCTCCTCTAACCTGAAATCTTGGTACCAAATTAGTAGCCTTTGAGGGTACTTCTCCAATCTCCCGATCTGCCTAATTCTTCCTCTCAAGTCTTCTCCCAATAGCACCCAATTCTCTCCTCACCCACTCAGAATTCGTATTCTTCTCACAAGCAAATTGACAACAGTGCCAAAACCCCTTTTTTTTCTTCAAAATGACCTTTTATATGCGTCTCATTTAGGGGTTTAAATGTTAAAACGAAATTAGGCTTTATGGTGGGTTTATTTTTTTATTAAAGGATCATTATACAATGGTTTCCAGCCCCCTCCTTGGCTGCCCCTTCTAGGTTTACTGTTGCCCTCTCATATTCCCTCCAAAACTACACTAAAAAAAATAAAGTTCCAATTTCATTCCCACCCAAGTTTGAACACATGACCACTTAGTCACCATTCAAGTGCATAACCAATTCAACCAAGTCATGTTAGTGATACACTCCAATCATGATAAGCTTACAATACCAATTCCATACTCATACATATTATTAAAATCAATAATAAACAACAACACATAATTGACATACATAGGACTCGAACCCAAGTCCTCTCACATAACCAAAGTACTCTCAACCATATGAGCTAGTACTTTTCCACATCACACTAAACAATAATTAATGCCATAAGGCGCTTTCTACCCACATTTGTTAATTAATTAATTTTCATGGGTCTTACACGAATAAAGAGAAAATAAAAAGATTTGTAAGTGGTCTTAGGAGAGACATACAACACCAAGTAGAGTTGTATGAGTACTCCACTCTTGAAAATTTTTTCACACTTGCCCTTGGGATTGAAATTCAATTGAGAAGAAAAAAAAGGGAAAAGAAGAGGACCATGATCTTAAAGAAGAGTAATGATGTTGAAAGTGAACACTCATCTCCCCATTCTCTTTCAAAAGAATCTTCTTCCTCTAGTAAAACTAAAATTTTTTAGAAAGACCCTATGTTATTAAGGCGCATTATAGGTCAAGATCAAGTGAGCTTGAGCCAACTCAAAAAGAAAACATTTTTCAATCCAGATGCACAATTAATAAATGGATTTGCTCTCTAATTATTGATGGAGGAAGTAGTACCAATGTACCTAGCACAAGGTTGGTGGAAAAGCATAGCTTAGAGACCATTCCTCATGCTAAGCCCTACAAGCTTGCTTAGATAAGTAAAGAGGGAGAAATAGATGTCAGTAAACAAGTCCTAATTAACTTCTCTATAGGAAGCTACAAAGATGAGGTGCTATGTGATGTTGTTCCCGTGGAAGTCACACATATCTTACTAGGTAGGCCATGGCAATTTGATAAACAAACTTAAATGATAGCCATACCAACCAATACATTTTCTTCATAAATGGGAAAAAGACCACTTTACAGCCTCTATCACCTCAAGAAGTTAATAACGATAGAAATATAATAAGAAAAGATAAAGAAGAAAAAAAGAGAGGCAAGCTTTCACTAAGGTGTTACTTGCCTACAAAAACATTCTTCCAAAGCAAGATGTGCATCACCCTTCCTTCTCTTCCCAAGCCAAAAAGGAAGGCCCAAAGCGCAAGAAGGAGAGGAACAATAGTCTAGAAAATAAAGATGGCCTAACTAAAGCTAGGGGTAATACCCTTAGAAAAGATGGAACAAGAGTTCATAAAACGGAGGGGCAAATCCTCCCCCAAATCAAGTCAAGCTCCATCTACAAAGGCTTAAAGAATTTGTGGTCAAATTCTCTCCAAGGAGGGAAGGATTGTAACATCCCTACTAGATATTACTTATTTAAAAGAAAGAAAATAAGAAAAGAACATCAAACGTTAAATCTTTTATTATTTCCAAACACGGAAATTTCAAAATATCATTGAACGCGCCAAAATTATTTAACAATAGTAAATAAGATCTTTACAATTTTTCAAAATCCAATAAAATAGCAATAACATAATAAATTCCTAGCTTCAACCCAAGCTAGCCCCTCTCTTCGTCTCAGGCGTTAACAGCATCACCTGTATCATTAACTACTACTGTGTAAAGAATTATATGATCATCGTCAAACACAAAAAGAAAGGGTGAGCTTAATAATAAAAGAAAACACGT
>Ga0214545_1010716_pt1 | contig 13097 bp, 3 predicted proteins | sample CNSS4metaG_FD_160064 | JGI IMG/M metagenome (GOLD analysis project Ga0214545, IMG submission 160064) | Root nodule microbial communities from cowpea collected in UCLA plant growth center, Los Angeles, California, USA - CNSS4 | ecosystem: Host-associated > Plants > Roots > Nodule | place: USA... | reverse complement strand
TATATTAATAGATCATAATATAATATTGTTAAGTTAATATATAAAATAAAATTATATTTATTAAAAATAAAGTAAAATAAATTAAAAATTTTAAAAGATAATTATTGATAAATAAAAAAAATTTGTAAAAATAACAATCAATTTTTAAAATTTAATAAATAATTATATTTTAAAAAATAAAATTAATATTTTTAAAATATGAATAAAAAAAAAATCACTTTATATATTATTATATATTACAAACGAAAGTACAAAAGTTGTGCTGACCTTAAACCAAAATCTTCACAAATAATATATTAAAACTAAAATTAGGATTGAAAGAGGTAAAAATTGACATAATTTTTATCGTGAAAACCTCTCAACTAATTTGAAAAGTCACAACAGATAACATTAAAAAAACATAACATAAATCATCAATTTTAGACTCTCTCATATAGCATAATCAATCTTGAATATTAAGTTTAAATTGATATTTTTATTAAGACCAATTATTTTTAGTTCTATTTTTTTTAAACTAGAACAATTTCATCCTTTTCAAATTAAGACCAATTATATTTTTTTATAAATGTTATAATGATATTTTTATTAAAATTGATATTTTTAACAATATTAAGTTATTTAAATTTAGATTTTATATTGAAATTTATTTAAATTTTGTTTGAAATATTTATATATCAATAATTTTTATACAAATGTTAAGAGTTGGTTTAAATATAACAACTTTATAAATTCAAATGTAAAATTTTAAAATGTTTTTATAACAATTTAAAATAAATATATTTATTTAAAATTTTAAAACAAAATTTAAATAAAGTTCAATGTAAAATATAAATTTAAATAAACTTAATTTCATTAAAAATATCAATTTTAATAAAAATATCATTATAACATTTATATAAAAGTTATAATTGGTCTTAATTTGAAAAGGATGAAATTGTTCTAGTTTAAAAAAAGAGACAAAATAACAAATATAGAAACTAAGTTAAAAGTTTTCACATGGCATTTGTCCTAATAATGCCAAGTGACATTGTCACGTCATACTATCTTTGTCATATAACATGATCCTTCATTTGACACATGACAATTATTAAAAAAAACACACAAACTGACAAGTGACTAATCAATTAACGTCCTTGATAGTATACTAACCAGAAGAACCAAATTGCAACACATTTTAAAAGATGAGGATGAAATTGAGACTAAAAAAAATTTGATTAACTAATTAAAATTTTCAAACAAAAACAATGACCAATTGAAAGTTTAAACCCTAAATATAATGATTCTCATGAAAAATAATGCAATTAGGTATGTATGGATTTATAAAACATGAGTTTTATTTTAAATTTAACATATATGTATCCAACAATAATTTCCATTAAGTGGTTCCAATTGTTAGAACCAACGTTCAACCGTGACCTTTGAAAAATTTCCAATTTGTGAAAAACAAAGGTATCTTATTAATGTAATAGTCAAATGTAAAAGGTTATTTATAAAAGAAAACTTATATGTAATAAGAAGATAGACCACAAAGTTAGGTTCATGATTAAAAAATGAAAATTCTCCTATATCTTCTTATAAGGAGATATATTTAACTTACATATAAATTAATTTTATCTTTTAAATATTTTTTTTACGTATATCATTTTAATCTCTTTTAGTTTTGTATACACATCATCTTAATTTGGTTTGGTCTCTGTCATCTAAATATTTAAAGACTAAATTAAAAAATACTTCATATTTTAATTTTCTTATGTTTTTTAGTTTTAAGTTTATGACGTCATCTTCAATGAGAAAGGCCCAGTTGTTGTCCAAGCCCAAAACATGCTTTCACCACCCAAATGTGCGATGAAACGTATTTTCATTCCCCAACCATAGAGAATATGCATGTTTGGGTTTAAATTTAAAAAACTATTTTTACGAATTTAAGTTTATAATAGTAAAAAAAATTAATGAATTAAATAATAAAGAGGAAAGATATTGTCTATAGAGTAAAAGTATTTTTATTCGTTGATATAAATAATTCTTAATCAGACTTAGGTTTACTTAACTTTCATTCAATTATGTATTAAATCAATCATAGTATCTGACATCAAAGTTTGAATAATAATTTTTTGGTTGACACTCAAGAAACCTTCAAGTAACAGTGTTGAGAAGTATTTGTGCTTTGAATTTGCTAAGATATTTTTATGAACTCATTGAAATTGTGCATACTAAGATATTTGTTACATTATAGCATGCAATCTTTGTTGAATCAAATGTTATCTTCATTAATGCTACAAGACTATATATTTTCTTTTCTTTTCAGCATATATAAATTCCAGCTAATATATGTCATTACCTATCAAACTTAATTTAAAATTTATTTTATTTGAAAGTTAAACCAATATGTTGAATATATTCCCATTATAATATTAGAATATTGTCATTTAGTGCACTGTATTTCATAAACAGTCACTAATTAATTTTATGACCAAGAAATTTATTCGTGTGTTGGTTATTTCACCGTTTATTTTTGTCTTATGAAAATTTAACAACAAAAATATTTGATTTGTAATTCACTTACATATATACATTTAAATTGAATAAAATTAAATGTTATCAATGGTCGTATATTTAACTAAGTAATGAAATATAATTTTATAGTTGCTAACGAGAAATAAGTATAAAAGGAAAAAAAACTAAACTCTAATTTCAAGAAAAAAAAAGTTCATCATTTTTAGTTACTAAAAAGTTATCGTTAACTCAATAGTGACGGAAATTTTATGTTACTAAAATAAATTTAGTTCTCTAATTTAGTTTTCTGTAATTAACACATTTTGAGATTATAAGTAAACAAACAAAATATATAAAATTTGTATTTACAACTTTAATAAAGATAAAAAAGCAAAATATATGACAAAAGTGAATATTCACAACTTGTAAAGTACGAATAAAAATTACATAAAGTTTAGCAATGCCACTAATTAAAAGTTTCAAACATAAACGCATATCATAATTGATAAATAATTATTCATATATAAACAAACACAATAACATCGACATAAACATGCAAGATAATTTGTGTTTAGAATCTCATGAAATTAATCAATTCTACATCATCATCATGATTAGGATTATAACATCATCGTGATTATTAGTACCGTCTATAATTGGATATCATAATTAAAACTTAGATAGTAAAATATTGTAAAACAAGTTGTATATTCTCGTTTTGTTGTTGAATTTCTAGTTTTATCTTCTTTTTTTTGTTATGATTAGTCATTAATTATACATTTTTTTTGTTAGCTTTGTATTGGAGATTATTTATCACCTAAAGATAAATATGAATTTATAATATATAAATAGAAATAATTCTTACATTAATTTGACTTAAATTCCGATATTAAAATTTATCACAACGAAATTTATTGTGTCATTATTGTGTTGTTATTGAATCACCCACAAATATATAATTCCATAAGGAGATGTGTATATGTTTGTGTGAGATGTGTGTTGGATTGACTAAAGATAAATAAATGGAACAATTTTTATTTTATAAACTCCTTGCGAGAATAAGTAACTTCCTATTAGTTTCATTTCTAATATTCCTTTACTAAAAGTTCATAATTCTACTTTTTACTTTTTGAATTGTCTAATACATTTTTCTTGGTTTGATTCATCACTTGAGATTGACTGTCTTAGGGTTAACTAACATTTTTGACCATTTAAACATTTTATTAAATGTCAATACACGTGTTCTTTCTCATTTATACCTCAAACTAAATTCATGTCATTATCAATCATAGAGTTAAAACGTAATATTTTATATAAAATAAATTCAAATAAATGAAATATTTTTCATCACCAAATAACTGGAATATTGATTTTAACTTTTAATTTCACTATAATAAAACTCTTAAATAATCATTAATTGTAGTGATAAAAAATATATTTAGAAATTAATTTTCTAATTAAAGACTAATATTTTGGTAGTCAAAACTTTGATAAAAATTATTAGTCATAAATTTTAAGACTAATTCATAGTAGAAACTATTTTAGTTATCAATTTATAGATCAATTATAGTTTTTTGAAACTATTTTAGTTACAAAAAAATAATTAATATATAATTAACATTTAAGTTGACCATTATAATGACTAATAATTTTGTACTAAAATTGATCATTATTCAATAATTTTCTTTAGTATTTTTATGCTTGACCATATTGTGAAATAATTAAGCAAATAATTAAATATAGGTCATACTAGTTTTTTCATTACTAAAAAATTCATATTTTCTGTCAATTTTGTTTTAATTTCTTTTAAAAATACTTATATTTTTGTTAAGAATTTTTTTTTCATGAAATTACTGCTAATTATTTTACATTTTGTATAAAACATTTTTTATAACAAATTTTGAACGAATTTTATAATTTTTTAGGAAATAATTATCCATGAAAAAATTATCTGTCAATTAAGATTTTGAAAAATATAGTAGAAAAAAATATTTTCTTACAAAGTTTTTAATAAATTTACAAAAAAAATCTTATGTGATATGGAATTTTTTAACAGTGTCTATCACCATGGAACTAGATCTGGATTTCCGATTCAAATGTAAATACTAAGCCCCAAACAATATAATTGGAATAGAATGTCAAAAAAAAAATGTCTAAAACAATTGTATGCCTAAACTAAAATCAATTCCTTACGTCAAATCACACGATTTGGAGGCAATTTAATAATCTTAATCTTAAATCAATTCCATAATTCAAGGAAATCGTAACTAAAAAAGAAAAATAAATAAATGTAATTTACAATATGTTCAAAGACTCACGAGGCGAAAAAGCTAATAGTTCTTCTCTACTATAAGAAAACAAGTCACTATATTTTAACATCATGAACTTGTTTAGCAACAAAATCAAATTTGGTTGTTGAATGAAAAATACTATTCAATTCGGTTACTAAAATTTATGAAAAAAAGTATATTAAGAAATAATTGTAATCGTGATTGATTTCGCTACCTAATATTTTACGACCCAACAATTCAATAACAAAAGTAGTCACTATTTTATATATTTGGTGAATATTGGTATCCGTGACAAATTCAATCGCAATTTTGCCACCGACAATAAATTTTCCGTTAATTTTGGTCGTTAATCTGCATTTTTTTCCTAGTAATGTCACAATCCATTGCACATTAAAATCATCGATCACTCCAAAGATTTATTAAGAAAAACCTATTAATAAATATTACCGACTAAATTAAATTATTATAATTTCTATAAATAACATAACAAGTAAAACAACAAAATAACAAGAAACTCATAAGTTTGATAATAATTTTTGTTTATATAAAATAGTATTTAACTAAAAGAAATCATCAGTGAATTTAATCCATCCCTTGACTTGGTGGATTCAGTAATAACTTGAAGAACTTTAACAAAAATGCAACACATTTTCCCATTACAATCATTGAAAAATTTAAAAGCTAACTCAAAATTTAAATGCAAATTTATTTTTCTTATATATATAAAGAGAGAGATAGATGATAACGAAACCAGATTTTTTTTTTCACTCACAACACAACTATTATTTGGACTATAAAAACTAAGTTATTATTAGCTTATGAAGCTTCTCATCATATTCAAACATTCACACCACATGTCTCCGGAAAAATAAAAAATCAGAAGTTTGGTTTTACTTTTTCCACATTGGCATGTTAATTTGTTATTTCAAGAGGTGACATCTCACCACATATTTATGGGAGAAAAAATGGCGACAAGAACAAAAGATGTCACTTTCTTTCGGTGGATAATTATCCATCATTTAATAATAATAATAATAATAATAAGATAATAAAAGTTGTGGCTATATACAAAAATTGGTGGTGCAGCATCTTTGGAATTAATGCAGGGGACCAGACAAGGAACAAAATAAGAAAGATTTCGCAGTTTGTGGAAAAACAGTAGGAAAATTATCACACAATACAATTTTTAAGGCTGCAAATTTTGGTCTGATTGAGAGAAACTGTCTCTGCATGCATGCTACTTTTTATATCTTTTGTCTTGGATTGCTGCGGCATGCATGTGTTACCCTCAATGATTCATGAGTGAGTCCCAGTTAATTTCTTGTTAAGTTTCTTTTGAGGGGCTCTTCAAATGAGAAGGCTAAAAAATGTTATAATTTTCATAGTTTTCTCTTAAGTGTTTTAGGATTAAGGTTAAGATGGGTTTGCTCCACTAAAATAATTTAATTAATTTTTAAAAATAATATTTTGAGTTTAAGTCAGATGAAATCAAACAATTTCAGATCGAGACTGACGATCATGCTAAACTAAACCAAAGACTGAGAAGGGTCAGTCCAGACCGAAGGCTGATATGGGTCATCTCGGGTCAATGGCCGCGACGAACATTAACAGTTTGGACAGACGGTCGAGAAAGGCTAGGTCGGAGTGATGGTTGAGACGATCCGACCCAGGTCAACGACTGAGACGAGTCAATCCAGGCCCACGACCAAGATGGGCCAAGCCTACACCGACAGTTGAAACAGGCCGACCTGTGCCGACGACCGAGTAGGACCAGACCCACAAGGATGACCTAAATTAAAAGCTTAATGCTATATTTGAAAAATAATATATTTTTCATGTTTAAAAAAGAAGCTCATGAGTTGACCTGACCATAAGAGCTTTTGTGGACTTTTTGACCCGTGAAATTTTTTAATTGGAAACTTTTTATCCATGTGATGGTTGGTTTACAAAAGATTGATTTTGGGGAGTGTTGGTTATTTTCTCGGAAATATCATTAATTAGTATTCCTTTCAAACATCATGGTTTCAAAATCTAATCGTATTTAGAAAGATTAAGAAAAAAATAAATTTGAGTTTAATGTTAAGTTTATTTTTGGTCATTTTGAATAAAATATTTTTTTCTTATAGTTATCTTAGGTACCATGATATCAATTTCATCTAAGTTAGATTAGATTGATATCTCAAAACACATTAAGCACTTGTTATTACATGAAACATATTTTTAAAAGAGACAAATCATAACAAAAACCATGAAGATCAAAGCAATGTTATGTTGAAAAAATATATAACAAAACTTTATTCAAAAGAAACTGAACAACTTCGAATATAAAAAGTTTATATCTATTATGAGAAAAATGAAATACAATCCTAAATGACATAATATCATATCATTTATAATGAATTTTATTTTCTAATCCTAAAAAAGTAAACTTATTTACAATGGTTTTCTTGGTTTTCTTCCTTTAAAAATGAGAAACTCAATTATTTTACAAATCTTCAAGCATTTTCTCTATTTCCCTCAGGGAAATCAAGCAACAATATGAGAATTAAGAAAATCTTACATAACAATCTATAATCACTTTTAACCACACACGTCTAGATTGACTCTCTTGAGAATATTTAATTGCAATAATTCTAATAATTTTAGTATATAAAGATTTTGCATAAAAAAGCAACAAAAAAAAACTACTAATATATTCACTCATATTACTTCTAGAAAGTCAGCACAAGTCTCAAGACTATAATTTTCACAAACTGTATTATCATTATTCATCATTGTTCACCCTAGTCTAGCCAACATTTAAGATATAAGGTGTGTTCTCTTGTAAAAAATGATTTGAGAGAGAGGGAGAGAATTGATTTAAGTTTATTTGAGGGTGGAATTTATCATATTCTTTTTAAGGGATTTAGGATGATAGTGGAGTAGAGTTGAGAGTAACTATTATGAAATTTTGTAAAAGATTTGAATGATGTGACTAATAAAAAAATTAAATTTAATAGATGAAAAAGTCATATTACCTGATTGTCCTTAGTGTTGAAAGTAATATAAAATGATATTTAGATAAGTTGTAATTAATTTTTGATATTTTATTTTATCATGAATAAAATTATTAATAATATTTATTAATTGAAAAAAAGAAATATTAAAATATATTTGATTTGAAAATTTAAATATTTTAATTTTAAATAATATAGAAAAAAGGGATTGGGTTGCATGAAAAGCTAATCACTTAAACAAAACATGTATGCAAGGCTAGTCAAGTTCAAATGCATCTAAGTAAAACATAATCGAATCCATTTGTTTCTTATCATGTTCTGATTTTCCTCTCCAAAAATAAATCTGATTACAATTTTCTTCTTAAAATCATATTCAGTTCAAACTGCAACATATCCATATCCAAATAGTATAGATTTGTTCTCCCCTCCGCGTTGCGTCGTTGGTGTCTATGTGCTTCACCATACCTCTCCTCAAACGAGGGTATAATAGTAAAGTACTTCAAATCACTCTCAAATCTCTTATGACTAGAGGGATGCAAAATGGATACCCATCTCGCAAATGAACGTTTTCCCTTGCTTCCAATTCCACACAAAAAAACACAAAATATTCTCTAAATCATCGCTTCCTATATCTTATAAATAGTAATCACCTCCAAAAGAACACAATCATACTAAAGAATTATGAGAAGAATTTCCTCTTAATCTAGTAGTTATATCAAAAGATTTTAAAATAAAAAAATAATACATATCATTTTTCTTAAATCAAATAATGATTCATCAACTTTACATATTTTTAATAGTTTATATTGAAACATATTTTATTAAAATCTATCATAATTTTCCATGTCCATATCCAAATAATTCAAATAGTATCTTATACAACCAGTTTCAACTAAAAACTCTTTAATGAAAATAATTAAATTAGTCTAAACAAACAAAAAATATATTGTGCGATCGCCCAGACGAACACACTTATATATAATAATTTATCATTAAAAGAAATCTATATTAAAACTACAAATTTATCATTAAAGTTTGAAAATGTTGTAGTCTTTTTATTCAAATACTATATTTGATTTTATTTAACCTATAATCATAATTACTAAATTTATATCTTTAGCTGTGAACAAATATGTATTGTTTTTTGTTTTATGTTTAATATATGTAATATATAATTTGAAGAAAAATAGTTAGAGAGAAGCAATATACAGTCGTATATGTTGTGTGGAAGAGAATACAAAATTGGAGTAATTATTACTATATATAGGAGAAGTAACAAAAAGTAAAACAAATGAAAGGAAAATAGTAATGATAGATATGTTTCATAATAAAAAAAGAATGAGAAATAATGCGGATGGAACAATTTTTTCTTTGCTTGTCATTGTTAATATTATTAATGCTATTGTAGTATTGTCAATTTGAGGAGTTTAACGTGTAGACAAAGGCTTCCACAATCATGTGAGTCTTAGTCCAACGTAGGAAATACTCATTCTTGAATTTCATGATCCATGAAGAAATATTTTCATTTAATAGATAAAATAAATTATAAAAGTGAACTTATGTTAAATTAAATATGTATTAAAAGTTTCAACACAAGTCACTAATCCATTACATCCAATCACACACCTCCTTGAAAGGTAGAGGTTAACGATAGTCTATAGATATCTTTTTATAAGAAATTATAAAATAAATAAATTTATTTTTGTGTATAAATTAGAAACTTATTTTAATTTATAGAAAAATTAGTTTCATTGTCTTTTGTTCTTACAGAACCGAGGTATGTAATCCACAAATCGGTTAAGGGTCTTGGGCGTCTAACTTCTGATCGATCTTCTCTTGTTTCCAAGGGGGCGTTGTGGGTGGCGCAGGATACTTGCAAAAGACACTCTGATGTCTAAGTCAACACCAGTGATGTCAGGGTTTCAGAGAATAATTTAATGCGTAATCAATGCATAGAACAATGTGCTATTTATACCTTTTTACCTGTGGGTCCTATCTGCGATGGGCCTTTGGGCCCAATATTTCTCTTCTGGTTATTTTAGGGTCCAGTGTTAAGGAGGGAATTTACCAGGGGGTCCTTTGAGTGTTGACGGTGCCCGGTATTCGACCATGAGATGCGTCGAGGGTGGTCTTCCTTCGGAGGGGTGCCTTTCGCAGGGTAAGCAGCCATGGGGTTTGGTTGTAAGTTGTGTTGTCCAGAAGAAGGTGTTTTCGTAAGAGGGGTGGTTGAGGGTCGTGTTCTCCATGTGGAGGTGTCCTTGCGTGGTAGGCGGCCATCGTGTCTTCTAGGGGCCGTGTGGTCCAGATGGAGGCGTCCTTGTGTGGTAGGCGGCCATCGTGTCTTCTGGGGGTCATGTGGCTCCAGATGGAGGCGTCCTTGCGTGGTAGGCGACCATCGTATTTTCTGGAGGCTGTGTACTCGGATACGGTTAGGACATCTTTTTATTTTTTTTTTCAAAAAGTTTGTCTGAACGAATCCTTAATTTATAAAACTACCTTTCAATACAAGAATATAACAAACTTAATGCATATCACAAGACACAATATTTCAAATATTATAATTTTAACTATATCAACTGAAAGTAAGATAAAGATTTAGATGACTTTTATTTTTTATAATGGGTTGATTTGCCTTTTGTTTTGATATACAAAAAATTTGTCCTTCATGAATAATATTATCATTTTCATTCCTTTAATCTATTTAAATTCTTTTAAATATAATTATATATTATTATTAAATAGTTTTATTCAAGGGAAATTATACTAATATGAAAAAATGTTTGAAATTAAATGTAAATTGAAGTTTTATTTTATTATAAGAAAATCCTTCAATTGATAATATTTTTAGTGCTAAAAAATTATTAGTTACTATAAAATTTAAATATTAATTTATAAAATGAAAAATTATTATTACTAAGATAGTAATTATTATAAAAAATATATAATTAATTTTTAAATTGGTTATTAAAAATTATTTGTGATCACTAAACTCATGTATTAATGGAAAGAGAGGAACACAACCTACACAAGGAGAATATATAAAAGTATTTGTGGAGTCAGTCTAAATACACCAACAATTATTAGTTCATGGTTCATTTTGGGAAACCTAAATTTAGTTATTATTACTTTACTTTTGCTCTCCAATTAGATTTTGCATTCCCTTGTTTCTTCCATGATCACCAATATGAAGTGGCACGTGGCCATGTCTGGAACAGTTACAAGTTCTCTTCACATGCTTCAAAAAATTCAAAAAGTCACCAAGAATTATATATATATATATATATATATATATATATATATATATTTTATATATAATTTGGCTATTATTAAGGAAAAATAATATTTTTTGGTTTGTTTCCAAATGAATATCCACAAATTTTGAAATAAAAATTAATTGTGTGATTAGTACCAAATCTACAACAATCTTGATTAGTTGAAAAATCACCAATCTCAAAAGACCACTAATTTTGTGTTCATTTGTTGAATTAGAGAAAAGATCATGATAATAAAAGGCATAAGAGCTATTGAATTGTTGGACTGAATACTCCTCGGTGAGACCAAGTAAAAATTTATTATAAAATCATCTTCATTTTAATATTTTTCTTCTAACTGTATACCCCATAACATGCATTATCACGTAAACAAATTAATACAAAGTGATACCATTCAAGTTGCTTTCGATAAGTCTGTTTTGGATATAGGAATTGAGCACCTAACTAAAATACTCACTTGATTGTTTTTTTCTCTGTTGTCATTTGCTTCTACCTCTCTTAAAATACTCACTTGATTTTTTTTTTTTTCTGTTGTCATTTGGTTCTACCTCTCTTCTCTTGTTCGGTGTTTTTTCTTCCTCTCGTTCAATTGTCTAGATGATTGGGGTATCTATCAATTAGGCTTCGATGCTTAAGTCAATTGAATCCCGTTCGGGATTAGGAATTAAGACTGTAATAAATGCGAAGTAAAAAGTTATAACCAACTTACCTTGGGATCCTATTTATAGTTTTTGAAACTTGATTACTAATCTGTTTTATTTTAACTACTGATCTTATCTTTTCGCTTCCGCTCGACTGATGTTGTCGAGTGTGCATGCTTCGACTAGCTGTGTCTTTGCGCCCAAATAGTCAGATGAGAATGATAAATCATGTCAACTAGGTAATTTCTTTATGTTTATCTAACATAGGTAAAGAAAACAATTTATTTTAAAAAAAGTATCTTTGTTCGAAATCTTTACTTCTATTTTAATATATTAAAATATATTTAATGTATTAAAATGTTTTGGATTTGAAATGAAAAATATTTTAATAATTTAAATTTATTATTTTACATGAACATTTAAACATTTTTATTACATATTGTTTTAATGGATTAAGTCACTTAAATTTCACATTTTAATGATTTTAATCACTAGAAGATATTTTCTATTTTGCTAGAGAAGTTAGCGAGAGAAAATATTTGTAACTAATCTCTCGCTAATTTGCAAGGAAAGAGTAAAGAGATAAAATTGTAGTTGATTCGTAGCAAAATAACTAGTTATATACTAGAACATATATTTGTTTATAGCTAATCACTTACTAACTTACGAAGAAGTAGCAATGAATAAAATTGTAGTTAGTTCATTGCAAAATAACTACAAATTTACCAAAACATATATTTGGTAGTTAACTCCTCACTAATTTGCGAGAAAATAGTGAAGTAATAAAATTGTAGCTTGTTCTCCATAATAGATATTTGTAAATATTCCTTCTCAATTCAAATTATACTAAATTAAAAACTAAAATAATTTTTAATTTTAAAATCTACTTTTTTAATTTAAATATTTTAAAATTATTACTAATTTAAATATTTTAAAATTATTACTAATTTAAATATTTTAAAATTATTACTAATTTAAATATTATAAAATTAATTTTAATTTAAATATTTAAAATCAAATTTATGTATTTTAAATAAATAGAATATTTTAATTTAGTTTTTTATATATAAATAATTAATTAACCTTATGTATGTTTAAATTATGGTGTTGTTTTACATAGAAACAACTAATTTATAAGGAATCTTTAAATTATTTTAAGTTTTCATAAATTATTTAATTAATTTGTTAATAATATATTCAACACATAAAATACTTGATCCATTTGTTTATTTTAAGTACAACTTTCATAATTTAATTTTTAAGAATTTATATTAGTAAAACTAGTGTAAACACAGGCGCTATCGCGCCTGTGTGTACGCATTTTTTGAATTATATTAATAATTGATGATATTGTAATGTTATTAATTTAATAAACAAAATAACAAAATAAAAGTATATTTATAA
>Ga0214545_1010715_pt1 | contig 13098 bp, 9 predicted proteins | sample CNSS4metaG_FD_160064 | JGI IMG/M metagenome (GOLD analysis project Ga0214545, IMG submission 160064) | Root nodule microbial communities from cowpea collected in UCLA plant growth center, Los Angeles, California, USA - CNSS4 | ecosystem: Host-associated > Plants > Roots > Nodule | place: USA... | reverse complement strand
ATATAAAAATATATATATATATATATATATATATATATATATATATATATATATATATATATATATATATATATATATATATATATATATATATATATATATATCATAGCACCAATAATTTTATATTACTTGGAATTGGAAATTCAAAACAATTTAAATACTCTTTCCTTCTACAACCCTTCAAAATACCTAATATAAAATACTTTGAATGTGATTATCTCTATTAATATTATCCCACTTAAATTCGAAACAATCATGAAATAATTATGATAAACTTCTCATCTCAACATTAATTAAAATATAATATCAAATTCAAACCCTCATATCTCAATTAAATTAACAATGTCTCCATAGATATAAAAGAATTAAGAATAAAACAAAGATAATTATGAAAAAAAATTAAGGAAAATTTAAAATAATCAAATTATTCTCGATCATTTAAAACTAAAATTTCATTTAAAATTCTGGATATCCAAATAAAAATTTTACAAAAAAACATAAAACTTTTTATAAAAAAAAATCTATAAAAATTCCATATTTAAATACAATATTTATTTTAAACCATATCATGTAGTGTTCATTTTCATACCATGATGATCATCTTAGGGTCACTTCACATATTTGGCAGGCACACGTGAAGAAGTGTGCTTCTTTTCAGTTTCCTGAATAATTGATTTTGAACAACAACGATAAATAGTGCATACCAGAAGATCTAATAGAATTATGGTGGTTGACACCAACCGCTATAAAACTTATTTTTATTTTATTTTTTACACATTCTTTATCTTATTAAATAAACTGAATTATAATTTGAATGTTTGTTAAAAACAATGACATTTTTTCATTTATAATTATGATATATACAGTAAATATTCGCTTAAGTTCGCCGTTATTTAATTATCTGGATTTGTAAAGAAAAAAAATTCTAAGATTAATAATTTTGTAATTTTATTTTAAAAAAATCACATGAAGCTATTTGACTTTATATTATATTATTATTATAATATATATATATATATATATATATATAGATAATATGAATAAAATAAAATAATAAGTTTTTTCTTTTGTAATATCTTATATTTCTTATATTTTCACAAATCTAAAAATTTTAAACACTCATAATATTTCATAGTGTACTTATATGACTCATAATATCTCATCTTGTAACATGACTTTCAAAATTTCATAAGTCTGCATCTTAGTTAAATCCGTATCAAACTCTCAAGATCAAGATGAGGACTTAAGTGAATGTTTGCTGTAACGGACAAAGAAATTGAAGTTTTTATTTTTATTTTTTTTTATCAAGTACCTACATACTTAATGTTAAGAAATAATTTTTGACAAGAAGGTTGACTAGAGATTTATTGTAAAAACACTAGCTCTGTTTAGTTAAGAATGAGAATACTATTTTTTTTTTATTTTATGGATTTTTCTCATTATACACATAAGGGGGAGTCGTATGAGATGAAAATCTCATGTACAGCTCTAGAGCGGAGATTCTTTGAACCCAATGACGACCGTAACAAATGTTAGCTTAATTTGAAGGAAATTATAAATTATGCAAAAGCTTTACATAATTATTATGAGACTATGCGACTGGAAATTGATCCCTATGATCAAAGTTATATACTTTATAACATAGGCTGTATTCACACAAGTAAAGAAACATACTAAAGTTTTGGAATATTATTTTCAGGCACAAGTTCACACTACAACATATCAAATGTGAAATTAAATATTAATATATGATTCAACAATATATCTTACATGATTAACTTTATATAATGTAGATTTACTTAATAAGATTTCTAACAATCTTAAAGACATAAAGGAACTGGTATGTCTTTTCAAAATGTTTTTAAGAAATCATTATAAACAGAATTGATATTGTTTTCAAATTTACTCTTTAGTAATTATTTTTTAAATTCAAATTATTATTCATAATAAAAATATTATTTTCTAGTTTTATCTTTTAATAATTATTTTTTTAATTAAAAATATATTTGTAATAAAAAATACTTATGTAATAAAAAATGTATACAAATTATTTATTTCATAATTACCTTTAATAAAAAATATTTTACAATTTAATAAAATTTTCTAAAAAAATAAATAAACATACATGTATATATTTTTTCAATGGTAGCATAAAGCTTATGTGTAATATCATCTAAACAAGGGTTGTCTGCTAAAAAGGTTTTCAGATTATATAATTTGTATGAGTATTGTGAAATCTTCTGATATTTTTGGATGATGAGATCGTAACAATGTTGCATTTTCTATCAATAAATTATCAATAAATTGTTACATTGTCAATGATATTGTAATATGATATGAAGATATGTTCTACCAGAAAAAAAAAAGTTAAATACTTTTTTGTGCATCAAGTTTTGTGCATCAAATTTCAGAGTGAAGTTTGAAATTAGTTTCTTTTCAACACTTTTGACCAATTTAGTCGTTTATCTTTAAATGCGTGAATTTAGTCATTTAAATTTGTTAAGTTTAAACGTATTTTATGATGTTATTTTAATTATTTACACAGTTTGACATACCTTTGTTTCAATATTAACTCAAATACTATCATAAAATACGCTTGAAACGTTAGATAAACTTAACAAAATTTGGTTAAAATGACTAAATTTACATATATTAAAAATTCAAAACTAAATTAATCAAAAATTTTGAAAGAAAACTAATTCCAAATTTCACTAAAGAGCAACACCATATTTAACAAAAAAAATTGTCGCTACATTACATTTTAAAAATTTATAATTGAAGATAATTTTGAATTTTATTTCTACTTGTTATTCATTAATTTAAAAGAAAAGGATGAAGCTAAAAGTTAAGGGACTAGTGCAATGGTAACTTCCACACCATGATGGTGAGTCCCAAAACGCGTTAGCCTGGGAGCACGTATGGTTGGACTACATTCAAATGCAAAAGACATTTGGATGTTTAACACGAGTGCATCGTGCATTTTGGTGTAAAGCAGAAAAAACAATTAACAGGGGATTTTAAAATAAATAAAAAATTAAATAAAGCGCAAAAATAGAACCTATATAAACCGACTCCCGCTATAATTCTTCAGGTGTCACAAAACAAAAAAACACAAACAGCAAACACTGTACTCTCTCTCTCTCTGTGAACCGAACCGAACTGATTTAAGGCTACGATGGATTCTCCCTCTCGCTCCTCCGTCGTCATCGTCGGTGCTGGAATCTCCGGTGAGTTCATTCCGCCTCATTATTCTGCCGCGACGGACTCAGTTCCTGGACTGAATGTTCCGGAATCTCATTGTGTTTGCTTTGATTTGAAGGTATCGCTGCGGCCAAGGTGTTGGCTGAGAACGGCGTCGAGGACTTGGTGATTCTGGAGGCGTCGGATCGCGTCGGCGGCAGGATCCGCAAGGAGAGTTTCGGCGGGGTGTCGGTGGAGCTTGGAGCCGGTTGGATCGCCGGCGTCGGCGGTCCGCTGTCCAACCCCGTGTGGGAACTCGCCGCGCAATTCGGCATCCGCACTTGCTTCTCCGACTACAGCAATGCGCGCTACAACATCTACGACCGCAGGTCTATTCATATTTCGCCTAACGACGTCGTTTGCATCACGTCCTCTGTTTTTGCTTTTGCTGACTTGGTGTGTCGAGTTGTTTGTTGCAGCGGGAACATCATTCCGAGTGGAATCGCTGCTGACTCGTACAAAAAAGCGGTGGACTCGGCGATTCAGAGGTTGAGGAAACAGGAAGAAGAGGAAGGAGAAGAAGAAAAAGCAAATCGTGGTCATGGTGATGACCGTATTAGTAGTAATAGAAATAATAACGAATCGAAACGGCCTTCGTAAGTGTAAATCTCTGCGCGTCGTTTTCAGCCGCAAAAGTCATTTTGTGAATGTGTTGTTACATATAATCAATCATGCCTTCAATTATTTTCCTTTTGGATTGTTTTGCTTCTGTTTTTTTTTTTTTTTTTTTTTTTTTTCCTTTTTTTTTTTTTTTTCTTTTTTTTTTTTTTTTTTCTTCTTTTTCCCTTTTTTGTTGCTCATGCTTCTTTTTACGCTTCCCGTTTTAGGACGCCGGAGACGCCAGTAGAGCTCGCTATTGATTTCATCCTGCATGATTTCGAAATGGCTGGTACGATCCGTTCAATTTTTCACTGTTGATTTACTTCCTGCGTAAGACCAGTAAAAAAAACTGTAGTTATTCAAAATTTGTTGTCACACACACAAGGAGATACTGTTTGTGATTCTGAAACTGCTTCAATATGTGTATCTTTGTTTGTTTCTTTCGCTGTGGACTGTGCTCTGAAACTGGGAAATTTGGGATGCACAGAGGTAGAACCAATATCAACCTACGTAGACTTTGGTGAGAGAGAATTTTTGGTTGCTGACGAAAGAGGGTACGACTATTTGCTGTACAAAATGGCCGAAGAATTTCTCTTCACATCGGAGGGTAGAATCTTGGACAATCGTCTCAAACTCAACAAGGTACAACACAACGCTTCATATAATATAATTAAGCCGTTTCTCTATGAGAATTTTCTTATTCGAACAATTTTCCGTCTCCCCTACCTGGCAATACTCTATTGGTTTGTCTGCTTGCTTAACAATTACATTTCCTGGTGAAAATCTGCATTTGTTTGCTTCCCTGCCTTGTGTTTTTTTCCCCTTTTGTTATTGTGTTTCGTTGTCTGTTATTTAATCTCTATTGTCCCACTGTGGAGTTTGCAGATAATGACTTCTCAGAACTGTTTTGCTTTTGTTTTTTGCGTGTGTATTTGCGATATTTCTGTCACTCATCTCCTGCCTCTTCTTCTCGCGTCAACTCCCATATCTTCTTTTCGTGAAGCTTTTGACTACTTAATAATTGAAACGTAGATTATAAATTAATTTAGTTAAGCTCCGACTGGTTTTTGCAAATCAATATAATAAAGTTGAATGAATAAAGGCATGTATGTATATATGTTAGTAATTATGAAGCATTTCTTTTTCTTTTTAGAAGGAAAATTAAAATACTGTGGATTTGATTTGTAGCAGTGTCCAATGTCTTGTTTTTTTTATTATCAAAAGCCATGTCAATAACTTTCAGGCGCGAAATTATTGGCCAAGAACTTTTTATTGTCATTCAAGTATTGGATTTTTTGGTGGGTTAAAATGTGTAGTGGAGTATAAAATAAAAAATCATTTCAAGTCATGGTCAACTGTCAAGTACACATTCATGGCGAAAATTCTTTACGAAATTTATGTGATAAGGAAATCTTGTACGAAGATAAATAATATAAGCGTTGGAATATTGAAAGTAGAAACATGTAATTGTCTTTCATAAATAAAGTTCTTTCAAATACTATAAATATATATATATATATATATATATATATATATATATATATATATATATATATGTCTCTATTGAATATCTGAAGTTCAACTAGAACCTACAATGGGTTAATTATCCTACATTGATCATTACTTAGCTTTATTTTTTATATTTATTCTCATTAAATTGTTATGATATTTTCAGTTTAAATATTCAACGTATTCATATAAAAAATTACTCTGGAATGAAACGATATGCGATCAAAATAAACCGAATAAAAAATTGGAAGGAGTGGAGTTCCATGTACAATTGAATTTAGCATTTACGTTTTGTAAAAAATAAGGGAGGGAGGGGGTGGGGGGTAGAATAAATGGAATTTTGAAATAATATAAAGTTAGTTTTGGAAAAAATATCGTTCACTAAAAATTAACAAGCATGTGCCGTTGTTGTAGAAATGGAATATAAATCATAGCAAAAGTTGCGATCTGTGACATCTTCCATGTATGCATTGTTCAGCTGGGGTATGAAGATTGGTGGACAAGCACTGGGTTTGTTCTACAGGATTTTTTTTTATTGTCTTTTTACGTAAAAAAAATCTGAAGTCATCATTTGAGTGTTCGCACAAACACTAAGCAGGTCGGTCTCAGGGTGTATTTGACCATTGCTGCATTTTTTAGTGTTACCGACGTACATGAATATGCCGAAACCTTTTGAGAGCTCCACTTACAGGTAAAGTTTGACCCACAAATAATGGCACCTTCTATTTAAATCCTTTTAAATGTTTTTTACGTCTCATAAATTAGTTGGCCCCGGAGTTCCAATTTCTGTTACCAGCCACACTATTTGAATTGACCCAATCGCAATAACCTAAGGTGATGGGTCATTTCATCTCAAATAATAACACAGAAGAAGGGAGTCTTGTCAATATCCCCATTTATTAGGCAATACCTCAATCGCTCAAAAGATCAGAAACTAATGGACCTGACTTAAGACTGTTGCTTGGGAAAATTACATAAAGCTCCAATAACTTAACAGCTGCTCAGTCCGTGCTCCAAGTCTGCCTAGATTCCTTTGAAATAAATATTCCTTGAATTTATTAGTTGGTTCCAAGGCAGACTGCTCAGATTCTCATGAGATTTTATTGCGTTTTGGACTTCAATTTTCCTATACCTTTCCCTTTGACTGCGTATGATTTTTGTGGGTCATGGTCCTTATGGGGTTCATTTTACTTGCTGGTACTAGATAAGAGTTGGCTAACATGGAGAAATTTAAGCTGAAAAGGAAATTTTAGTTTTTATTTTTGCATGAATTTGTGCAGGTTGTCCGGGAATTGCAGTATTCAAAAAGTGGCGTTACGGTGAAAACGGAGGATGGTTGCGTTTACGAAGCCAATTACGTGATTCTGTCTGTTAGCATTGGTGTTCTCCAAAGCGACCTACTCGCCTTCAATCCACCCTTACCCGTACGTCTACTCTTTATTCTACTATTATCCTTTCCTTTTTGCCTCCACTCTCACGAAACCCGAGTAATCAAGCATAGCAATATAAAACTAAAAATGTTTTTTACAGCTTTTGGAGTTTTTCTAATGAATAAAACTATACTTTAGTAAAAAAAAGAAAAAAAAACTCTTAAGAACACTTTCAACTTATATCTCAACAGATGCGTAGTTGTGTTCTGGTACATTATACTGCTATATAGTAAATATATATAATACCAAATGATGTGGAGCTTAGTAATTGGTCCTAAAATATGTGGACGTTTTGTGCATCTCACATTGATCTTTCTAAGGGTATTAATTTCAGAATCAAGGCCATTCTATTCTGTAATAACGCATTTACTTGCTACCAATATGGTGGAAATGGAATCTCTAGTGTGTGGTTCTGTCTATACGGGTCCCTACAGTAGTAGTAGTTTCCCTTCTGTTAAACAGGTTGTGACCCCACAGTCTTAAATATCATTGGTTGGGAATGTAAAGAAATATAGAGATAGATAGTTTCGTATTAAATTGAGTTCTTTGGTTGATGACGCCAGAAGAAGTTTTTCGAGGTGTCTTCATATGTAGAAAACAGGGATCGCATGATCCACGGTATCGATGATCCACAGTCTCATCGTTGGTGATCTATTAACCCTCTTGGTTAGGTCAACACGTGGAAAGAGAACACCAACTTGCATATGTAGTTGTGAATTCAAATAGCGCGCAGTCTTGTGTTGTCTTTAGAAAGATGCTACTTAATCTTTTAGTGGTTGGTAAATTATTGCATTCAAATTAAATAAAAAATTAATTCAAGCTATAATTAATTAGCATGAATAAATGGCTATGTGGAACAGTTAGTTAGCTGTAACCTGAATAGAGCTTTACTTTTAAAATGGAAAAGAAAGGTTTAAAGTTAACCGAGTGGGGTAGGTGACACCATAGAAAACGTTAGTGGATTTTAACTTTGTTGCATATTCATATGGATTTAGAAGCCTATGGATGGACCAATGCACTGTGTACTAGAAAATTGTAGTCTAAACCTCTCAAGTCTAACCTATGAGCTTCTTGTGTGTTGTACAGCTAGACCAAGTCCTTATATGGGCGATTCTTTATTACTAAAATCTTTCCCCACTTCAACGCAAGATGAAGGTGTGAAAGTATATGTATATTACAACTTCTGAGAGTTCTATACCTATCATATGATACAAACTTTAATTTGTCAGAATTGATGATGTCTGAAGGACTCAATATTTTGTAAATTTAAATGTTGAACACGTAAGGTATTTGATCAAACTGTGTACAAAGAATTACCAGCGAGTGAGGTCATCAAATTAAATATTAAGGGAAACTATCATTGAGGTACTTTGCCTTTTCCGTATACTACTTAGGTGGGCTTTAGTCGTCTAAACGTCCCCTCAGTTCTGTTTTTTATTAGTTTATAAATTTTGTCTTCGTGAGCTAAATCTTGTCTGATTCAATATGTCCATGCTCAATAAAATAATGAAACAGAGGTGGAAATTGGAGGCCATCGAGAAATGTGATGTGATGGTGTACACTAAAATCTTTCTGAAGTTTCCGTATAAGTTCTGGCCAAGTGGACCCGATAAGGAATTCTTCATCTATGCTCACGAGCGGAGAGGCTACTACACATTTTGGCAGGTATTCTTTTAATTTTTCATTAATGGTTGTCAGTTCATTTCCCCTAATGTTTGTTCTACTAAGGTGTCTCGTTTTCTTTCTGTTTCTGTTTTGTTTCTATTATCGACAAAGCTTGTAGTGTTTTCCATCTACTAATTGGGGTGAACATAGAACCAGATCTATTATAAGTCAAATTCTGTGGGAAATTATTTAATTTCTTAATTACAAAGGCAGTTCGAATCTGCTATCAATTTAATTTCCCGTGAAAGTACTAGCCACTTACCTAACCTTCGGGACCAGGCTGAGCATACGTATCTAACTTTTATATGATTTGAAGAGTATACACTAAATAAAATAGAGTGCGATTGGCATTCTGAGGATTTAAATAATACCTTCATGTTATAATTTATGTGTTGTGCATGTGGGTCACATGGTTGATCTTAATCCCTAAACTTGTGGTTTATCTCTATTTACAATAAGATAACTTATGTTATCATACTTGTTATTAGGCCTACAAAATTATGTCTTTTGTTTTTATCCCCTTTCTATGGTGAAACACTCTGGTCAGTCATTAAATAATTGTAAAATAACAATCCCCTAAAAGTGTCCAGGATCCTCACGTCCTATCATAGATTTTGCATAAAACACGGTGCCCTGGATTTCATCAATCTCATTAACAAGCTCCATTTGAACTTCATAACGAGGTATTTGCAATTAGCTTTCAACACCGTCTACTCTTGTCGTAATTCAACATAATCGGCTTAATTGATAAAAAAAACGAATCTTTTGTTCGAGATGGAAAAATAGCTTTGCTTATATTTCCCCCTTCCCTGGTTTACTTAGGTGTATATTTATTCACTTTTATTTTAAGTTGTAATTTTGACCTTTATTACGTGCTCATGATAATAAAGTTTTGCTCCAGCTATTCCCATTTGTCTTATTATGGTCATATTATTATATCTTCTCAGGAAGAACAAGGAGATTATAATATATTTCCTTTGTCACTCACTGTTAAATAATATTAAATGGCTCATCATCTTTCTACGGATGTTTCTAATGTTGGTATACCCTCGGAGTCATCTGCTATGAGTTTCGTATCGGGGACTACACTGGCTATGATTGGTTTGTTTTTAATATAGAATATTGACATATTTTGTATAATAGTATTATAATAGGTAAAAATTGAATTATATGATGGAGGATTCGGACACTATTGAACTTTAGTAAACGATATCTGCTCTATTCTTGTAAATATTAAAATTCTATGTAATGATGCATTGATTTTGGATCTGAACTTCTATGATAAGTGAAAATAATAGAAGTCAGGATCATAATATTTTTTAAATGACCTTGGGGATTGAATTGTCTAGTCTCTTTGCTTACCTGTCCATGTTTTATTCTGAATCAGAATAGTTGTCTAGTTTGTAAGTTCATTCATCCAAATCTTTTTAGTTTATGTGATGATTTGCTGAATTATGATCAGCACATGGAGAACGCCTACCCTGGTTCCAATATCCTAGTCGTGACATTGACTAATGGGGAATCAAAACGTGTGGAAGCTCAACCTGATGAAGAGACCTTGAGAGAAGCCATGGCAGTGCTCAGGGATATGTTTGGATCAGACATTCCTGATGCCATTGATATACTCGTTCCTCGCTGGTGGAATAACAGGTTTCAGCGAGGGAGCTACAGCAACTACCCCATCATTTCCAATCATCAAGTTTTTCAAAATATTAAGGTTTGCTTTTCAATTTGAACTTCTATATATTTTGTAAATGTGTGACAGTTCCCTTTTTAATCTATTCTGTTTTAAACATATCAATTGATGCTATATTTGTCTTTTATATTCTTTTTTTTTTTCTCTTTTAGACATTTACGTTTCTTTGTATTCTTCACTACCGTACATGAAAAACAAAACAACAGATGACGTGGAGCTTACAGCTAGCTATCATAATTTATTGTCTCTCCCAACTATAATTCAATGCCAAGAACTTGTCTTTCTGTTTTCGTTTTTTTTTTCTTCACCGGTTTCTCAAGGTTACTGAATCACATAGTAATCCTACATATTAATCCTACTCGGTATATTGTGATTTGTGACTTGTGAGTGCCATTAACCCGATAACTCATATTTCCTTTGACACTAACAAATTCATTTATTTGGCCTTAAATTTTGTATAATTTGTTTTTTTTTTTCTAAAGAAAAAAGGTGTTGGGAAGTATATACCTAAATTTCCTTAGCATAATTTACTAACCATTTTTCTAAAGGTATGGATTAATAAATTTTAAATGGTAAGTTTTTATTAGAATTTACATCGATAATGCTTTGGAAATCGTAGTAAAAACACATTAATGACATTTTAATGAATTTATTTACTTTGAATTTTCTATTTGTGATACATGAAGTTGATGTTATTCTGTTTTCTGGCATCCCAGTTCATTGTTGAACAGGAGGCAGAATCCAACAAAGATTATCCTTTATATTTAATACTTGAAATTTTGAACATCATAGATGTTGTTTTTGCCCTTGTAGGGTAGAGATAATCCTGAGCTATATTTCGTTCTGTCAGGCTGTTTAATTTGTTCCTTTTCCTTTACGCTTCTGTGAGTTTGCTATTCATCTACAAAATTAGGGACCACATAAAATGAAATAAACTATTTGTCCCTTACGTTATTGGTCTCTCTTGATATATCACAGGCCCCTGTAGGTCGCATTTTCTTCACTGGGGAGCACACTAGTGAAAGATTTAATGGCTACGTACACGGTGGTTACCTCTCAGGTTAGGCACTATATCAAGTTTCTTTTATTAACAATAGATAACTCTGATAGCAATAACTAGAAGGAAGACCTGACATTTCACGGTACTGAAACCAGGTATCGACACAAGCAAAGCGTTACTAGAAGAAATGAAGAAGGAAAAAGAAAGAAAAACTGAGAGCCAAACCCTGTTGTTAGAGCCCTTGCTGGCTTTGACAGGATCTTTAACAATGTCTAAATCAGAAACTGTCTCCAATATCCACAAGTGCGATATTCCTACACAATTATACCTCAGTGGCAAGCTTGGGATACCAGAGGCCATATTGTAACACTATGGAACTGTACAGAGTCGCCTTCAAGATGATGCATACTTTATGACAATCATGGGTGAGGATGGCTCCAAATCTCAACATTTATGTCTTAATAAATCAAAATTAACTAATGCATTTTAAGAAACATATTTATATAAAATAATTTTTGAAAATTGTATTACATTAACTTCTGATAAAAGTTATTTTAATTTTTTCTTAGGAATCTTTATGTGAAAGTTTCATCTAAACATGTCCCAAGACTCGTTCAAGTCCATCATGCTCGTCCTCATTCAAGCTGCCATGGTTAATGTACACTTTCCAATCAGTAAAGTGTGAAGGTGAGGGGAAGAAGTGTTGGAGCACTACGCTGATGTTTCCCATTTCATTACTGATGAAGCTTCTGAAGGGAATTAATTAATTTGATTGGTATTAATTACGATTACTTTGTTCTTTATAGTCAGAAAGAAGAAAAATTACATTGTAAGCATAATAACGGTTGATATGTTGATCCTAATTTTTTACTAGTTAATGATATCCATTTAAATTCTATTGCAATGCAAAATTCCTTATTTTTTGGGCTGCAAATATTTATGCATGCTTAAATAGTAGTTATATTCACATCAGTTTTCTTTGAATTTCGTCTGATACTCTTTCTTATTTTATCATTATTTTAACCTTCTTTATTTTAGTTAACTATAACTCTTAAACAGTAAATTACAAAATTAGCACCAAACCTTTCATCCTATAGCACAAATTCCAAATTCTGATCACCATAAACAACTTCCTGAAACTACAACTCCAACCACATCAGCCAACACTAACTTGATGGGAGGAAGGGAGTGAGTGGGGGCTATTGTTGACGAGAACGTGATGGTTCTGAAAAGTGATGGGTGAAAGGGTTTCAATTTTTGTTACTTGGAAGGAGAACTAGGGTAGGTTGAGAGGTTTTTTTTTTTTTCTTGATAAGGGATTTTTAAACCTAAAGGTTCTTATGGATAATGATAGACTATTGTTACTATTTTTACTGAGAAAGAAAACTATGTTGTAGAAATATGGTAAAGAAGGTAAAAGAGATTTGAAATCAATTTATTATCCTAATTTTGTAAGAATAGTCTTGCATGAAATGCTGGATTAGGATTGTAATAACAAGATCACATACATGTCCACCAACAAAAGCAATAAATCTCTGGGCTTTTTCTGTCTGCAACTCCATAGTTTCCTGGCCCACCCTATTTATCTTTAAAGTGGCAATTTTACCTTTCATGGAAGTAATTTTTGAATTACCTGTTCCATAAATTTTTCCAACCAAGTTTCCTGGTATTTTTGAAACATAATTTCCAGAATGGTTTTCTGAAATAAGATTTATGAAATAGGATTTTTAGGGTAAAACTAGGGATGTCAAAAAAATCCGTACCCGCGGATATCCGTGGATACAACCCGCAATGGATAGGAAACGGATATTAAAAATGGATACCCGATACCCGTGGGTACGGGTATTTTTGATACATGCATGTTAACGGGGTGGATACAGGTATTATAGTATCCGTACCCGTGGATACCCGTACCCGCTAAACTTTAATTCACAAAAGTACCCTTATATATATATATA
>Ga0214545_1010714_pt1 | contig 13099 bp, 12 predicted proteins | sample CNSS4metaG_FD_160064 | JGI IMG/M metagenome (GOLD analysis project Ga0214545, IMG submission 160064) | Root nodule microbial communities from cowpea collected in UCLA plant growth center, Los Angeles, California, USA - CNSS4 | ecosystem: Host-associated > Plants > Roots > Nodule | place: USA... | reverse complement strand
AAAAATAAAAAATAAAAAAATAAAAAAAAAAAAAATATATATATATATATATATATATATATATATATTTTGTTATAGATGATAATCACCTCGCTTTTTCCAATTTTGTAGTCTAACGAGGGATCAATCAAAACGGACTGTAAGGCCCTATTCTTTTGTACCCCTTTTAACAAAAATGGCTGCCCCAAATCTGATGGGCCAAGGAGCTGGCCCAAAGGATAAAGCTGATCCCAAGTTGCTCTAACGCTTCCACTTTCATTCATTCACAGATTGGCAGCCGTCTCTCTCAATTGTACCACTAGAGCTCTGCTAGGGTTTACTTTCCCATCTCGAACCAGTCCGCTCAAAGCTCAACTATTGCTTTCTGCTCCATGTAAGTGATTTTAAACCTACTACCCTTACCCCCTAAAGCTCTTTTTCGTATTCCTCTGTTTAGGGTTCGATAATAATATTGTTTTCCTACTGTTCCTTTGTTCCACCAGTTTCCTAGTCTACCTCTCGAGCTGTTATGCTCCGTGGTTTCGTGTCGAAGCCTCGGGTAACCCATTTCCAGGAACGGGAAGCTAGGGTTTGCCCTTTTCTTTTGAGTGATATTGTTTGTGCCTCTGTTTTGCCGTTTAGATATGTTTGGTATGTTGTACGAACTGGGGTATGATAATTTTTGTGCCATTGGTGATCTGTTGTGTAGTAATGCACGAGAGAACAGTGGTGAGCTCTGGTTTTCTCGCCCAAGCGAGCCTGTCTCGGCTAGGCGAGATTAACAGAGGCTCGGCCAAGATGTTTCACGTGAGCGGTCGCTCAAGCGACCCACTTTGCTCTTGAGCGAGCAAGCATCTCACCCAAGCGAGAGGGGTCTCGCCTAAGCGAGATCCCGCGTGAGCTATTGTTCCCCTTTTTTTAGCCCTCGTCTAGGCGAAGGGGGCTCGCTTGAGCGAGAGCCTCTCGCCTGAGCAAGAGCCTCTCGCCTGAGCGAGACCCTTCAGCCTAAGTGAGGTGTTGGGCGAGGTGTAACATCCCTAAGGAATAATGCTTGATAATAAATAAATAATAACGGAATTACAAATAAGTTCACATTTAATATAAACTATTTCCCAAAAACACGGGAAATTTAAAACTTTAATAGATATAAAGTCATAAACCAAGAATCCAAAATTTCATGAAAAGGAATTAAAAACAATGGCTCCCGCCAAATTTACATGAGGTTCTCAAAACAAAAACATCAACATATACTATATGTATATACAAAATATCCCCTGCTAGCCCTCGCTCCGAGTCTATGCATCTCCTGGCCCATCTGTCACATCATCTGCTCCCGGATAACAAGATATCCGATCATTGCCACACACATAGATAGGGTGAGCTATGCACAATAAAATATAAACAGATGTATGTGAAATAAACATGCTTATGAGTATATTTCCCAACCCAAAATAACATAAATAACTTCATAATTTCCAAATTACCCAAACCATGACCTCATAGTCCTTCATGAGTCATATGCATGAACTAGGTCTTGGGACTTCCCTGTGCTCCCACGAAACTAACTCATTCGTGGTCCAACCCTATGAGCCTATCTCGCTCATAGTCCTGCCCTACAGACTCCTCGCCTGTAGTATAAACATCCAAGTCTCACACTTGGACCCTGGCACGCACGAAATCACCATACTATGGACTCCTCGCCCAATAGTAACCGATGGGAACATCACAGTTCCTTGCCCATCGTGCGCCTGACACATGCAATCACCATACTAAGGACTCCTCGCCCATTAGTAGCCGACGGGAACTCAACCAGTTCCATGCCCATCATGTGTCCAACCACCGAGCACATCCCAGACCCTTATTGGACTTAGTCCTTCAAGCCCAGACATCCCACCACATGCACATACAATCTAAACTTGGCATAATCAGCCAAAATGCACTCACAAGCACATGTAAAACATAGCAACTCGCATCAATTCGCTTAAGCCTGGGACACTCGCCCAAGTTAAGCCTTTTGCGTCGCTTGGGCTAGCTCACCTCGCCTGAGCGAGCTTAAAACAGTGACCACAGCACGTTATCTCGCTTAGGCGAGATCCCCTCGCCTGGGCGAGTCACACTTTCGCCAACAACAAACAAACCTCGCTTAGACGAAATCGACAAAACCAACATGAACACACTTCGAGAACTCGCTTAGGCGAACCACTCTCGCCTAGGGGAGAGTGTCAGTCGCTCAAAACTCTAAAGCCTCTCGCCTGGGCGAGAAATCGCGCTCAAACCTCCAAGTTCTCCTCGTGAACTCGCTTAGGCGAGTGCCTCTCGCCTGAGCAAGAGACCATGTCGCTCAAACCCCTCCTTGATCGCCTAAGTGAGACCCACGAATCAGAACTCTACATGGAACTCTGCAACTCTCGCTTAGGCGAGATGGACCCGCTTGGGTGAAACTTGCATGGTTTCGAGTCTGTTCACGCACCCACTTCGTCCAAAATCATACCAAAACATCAACCAACCATTATCAACACAACGTAGTTGCACAAGTACATCAGAATCATGCTTAATAATTGAATTTTCATCTCATTTGACACCATCTCATTACTTCCCCAAAAGAACTACGTAAAAACCCCAAACCCACATACACTTACGTGTTATATTCCAGAAATTGCACAACACCAATAATACATAATTACTCAATCACAATTGCATATACAACCCCTAAAAGCATACAAAATTCAGACCCCTAACCTGGAATTAGTGCTCAAAATTGAGAAGACAACACCTTGATTTCCAACCTCCCTCTTGCTTCAGCCCTTGCACACCCAAAAGTTCCGCACACACTCTCAATTTTGTGCCCCTCACTATAGCAGTTCACCACAAATGCCAAAACCCTTCCTTTTACCTAAAATGAGTCTGGGCTTTTAATTCCTCTTCAATGTTACGTATTTTATAATTTCTCAGCCCCATTGGTTGCCCCATTCTGCTAGGCTTTTCTTTACCCCTTCACATTCATACCACAACTATTAGTTATCAAAAATAAAGCTTATTCTTTGCCCACTAAGGTTTGAACCCGTGACCTTCCACTCATAAGGCCAAAGCACAACCACTATACCAAACCACATTTGGTGATACTCACAAATCAACAATAGTTTACAATACCAATCACCTACTCATTCATATTCTTAAAAATCAATAACAAAACAATCACACATAATTGGCATACTTAGGACTCGAACCCAAGTCCTCTCACACAAACCAAAGTACTCTCAACCACTTGAGCTAGTACTTTTTCACATCACAATAAACAACAATTAATGTCATAAAGGCGCCTTCTACCCGCATTTATTAATTAATTAATTAATTAATTAATTAATTTTCCCGGGTCTTACAATTCCCCCACCTTTAAAAGTTTTCGTCCTCGAAAATAGAACTTACTAGTAAAGAGGTGAAGATAGGACTTCCTCATGAGATCTTCCATCTCCCAAGTCATCTCTTGGGTTGCCTCGTCCCTGAGAACCTTCATAGTCCGAATCTCCTTCCCTCTGAGCTGTTTGACTTGAGAATCTAGAATCCTCACCGGTCCAACTCCTAGAGTCAGGTTCTCACGCACCTGAACATCATCCTGCTCCAACACATGAGTAGGATCCGCCACGTACTTCCTCAACTGTGATACGTGGAAAACATTATGCAGGTTTCCAAAGTGAGGTGGCAATGCAATCTCATACGCCACCGGTCCAATTCGCCTCGTAATCTAGTATGGACCGATGAATCGAGGGGTCAACTTCCTCGACTTCAATGCTCTCCCAATACCTGTTGTAGGTGTAACTCTGAGAAATACATGGTCACCCGCCTCAAACTCGAGTGGCATTCTCCTCTTATCTGCGTAGGATTTCTGCCGACTTTGAGTTACACGCATTCGTTCCTGTATTACCCTGACCTTCTCCGTGGTCTGTTGTAAGAACTCTGGACCAAGTACCACAGCTTCCCCATCCTGCTACCGACACAAAGGTGTTCGACACCTCCTGCCATACAAGGCCTCGTACGGTGCCATCCCGATGCTGGAATGGTGGCTGTTATTATAAGTGAACTCCACTAGTGGTAGCACATCACTCCAAGTCCCGAGGTGGTCCAAAACACATGTTCTCAATAAGTCCTCCAAAGACTGTATGGTTCTCTCAGATTGGCCATCTGTCTGAGGATGATATGTCGAGCTCATCCTCAACTGAGTACCCATAGTGTTCTGCAACGACTGCTAGAACCTCGAGGTAAACCTCGGATCTCTATCCGATATGATACTCTCAGACACACCGTGTAATCTGACTATCTCCCTGACGTACAACTCTGCCAGCTTATCTAGGAACATCTTCTGATTAATAGGTAGAAAGTGAGCGCACTTCGTCAATCGATCCACTATTACCCATATAGAATCATGCCCCCTCACTGACCTCGGTAGATGGGTAACAAAATCCATGGAAATGTTGTCCCATTTCCACTGAAGAATCTCAAGAGGCTCTAACGTACCACCTGGCCTCTGATGCTCTATTTTCGCTTTCTGACACACTAGGCAAGATGCTACATAGTCTGCCACATCACTTTTCATACCAGTCCACCAGAAAGTCGCCTTCAAGTCCTTGTACATCTTAGTCAAACTTGGGTGTATGCTAAGACGACTCTTATGCCCTTCATCCAAGAGCATTTTCCTCAACACCTGATTGTTGGGTACACACACCCTCTCTCTGAATCGCAGGATGCCATCTCTACCCATCCTGAAGTCTTTTCTCTTCTTTGTGCCCAATTCACTAATGATATGCTGCAATTCCTGATCCTTACCCTATTCCACCCGAACCTCATCCAAGAATTCATTAGTGATCCTCAACATGCTGCACCGTATGTGATCTGTCTCCATATCCAATCCCAGATTCATATCTCGCAGCTTCTCGATCAACTTCAACTCCTTAATCATCATGGCCGACACATGAGATTTCTTCCTGCTCAAAGCGTCTGCTACAACATTAGCCTTACCAAGATGGTACAATAGCTCAAAGTCGTAATCCTTCAGGTATTCCATCCAGCGCTTCTACCTCATATTCAATTCTTTTTGATCAAACAAGTATTTCAAGCTCCTGTGATCACTGAATACCTGAAATTGTGCCCCATACAAGTAGTGCCTCCATGTTTTTAGAGCAAAAACCACCGCCGCCAATTCTAAATCGTGTGTAGGATAGTTTTTCTCATGCACCTTCAACTGACGAGATGCATAAGCAATAGGCCGTTTCTCCTGCATCAACACACAACCTAGACCCTGGTATGAAGCATCACAGTATACCTCAAACGTCTTGGAGGTGTCAGTAATAGCCAATATGGGTGCAGTAGTCAATCTCCTTTTGATATCCTCAAAGCAGACCTCACACTCGTCTGTCCAAGAGAAAGGTTGGTCCTTCCTAGTGAGTTGAGTTAAGGGACTCACCAGCTTGAAGAACCCCTTCACAAACCGCCTGTAATAACCCGCCAGACCCAAGAAGCTCCTCACCTCAGTAACCATCTGTGGCCTTTCCCACTTCACCACTGTTTCAGTCTTCGCTGAATCCACCGATATACCTTGGGCTGAGATTACATGACCCAAGAACTATACCTCATCCAACCTAAACTCACACTTTGACAGCTTCCCATACAGTTTATGCTCTTTAAGAATTCCTAGCACCACTCTCAAATGATATGCATGTACAACCCGATCCTCTGAGTATATCAATATGTCGTCAATAAACACGACAACCAACTGATCAAGGTACGGTCGGAATATTTTGTTCATGTAGTCCATGAAAATAGCATGAGCATTTGTCACCCCGAATGGCATCACTACATACTCGTAATGGCTGTATCGTGACCTGAACGTCGTCTTCTGCACATCCTCCGGTTTGACTAAGATCTGATGGTATCTAGACCTCAAGTCAATCTTAGAGTACATTGCGGCTCCCCTCAGTTGATCCAACAGATCATCTATCCGCGACAGCGGATACTTATTCTTTATGGTCAGCTTATTCAACTGACGGTAGTCAACACACAACCTCGAACTGCCATCCTTTTTCTTTACTAGCAGTACCGGTGCTCCCCAAGGTGATGCGCTCGGCCGAATGAACTTCTTCTCAAGCAAATCTTCTATTTGCTTCTTCAACTCTGCCAACTCTACGGGTGCCATTCTATAAGGCGCCATGGATACTGGACCAGCCCCAAGGATGAGATCAATGGAGAAATCCACATCCCTACTCGGTGGCAACTCGGGTATTTCATCTGGAAATACGTCGGCATACTCCTCCACGACTGGAATCACACTGATCTTCTTGGTGGTACTATTCTTTTCTGTATGAGCCACTATCATAAAGCAGGTGGCTCCGGCTTCTACTTCGTTTATCGCCCTCTAAGCCGAGATTAACTCCAGTCCTTCATGCTTTGGGAATACCAAACTGTGTCGTCCATAATCAATTATGACGTGATTGTTAGACAGCCAGTCCATCCCCAAGATTACGTCCAATCCATACAAAGGCAAGCACACCAGGTTCACCTTGAATCTACGACCTGCCACCTCCATAGAACACCCAACGCAGACCGAACTGGTAGCCACTTGACCTGAGGAGGGAGTTGAAACCAGCAACTCACATCCCAAATCACGTGTCACCAATTGCAATCTCCCCACGCACACATTAGAAATAAAAGAATGGGTTGCCCCGGAATCAAACAATACCAACACTAAATTACCAAACAGCATACAAGGTTCAAGGATAAGATTACCTGACTGTGTAGCCTCTGTGGTGGTCAAGGCAAAGACTCTGCCCGCTGCCCTAGCTCGCTCTGCTGGCGATGCTGCAGGTTTCTTCGTGACTAGACTCTTCTTTTCTAGACAGTTGTTGGTGAAGTGTCCCGATTTGTCGCATATAAAACACTTGCGATGGTCTTCTGACCCTCCTACTCCACCTGCCAGCTGTGAACAATTTCTCTTCAGGTGGGGTCCGCCACACTGGTAGCAACTGGGACCCTGAGATGTCTGAGGTCGGCTATACGGCTTTTTCATCTGCCTAGCCTCCGCGACATTCTTCTGATGTCGGCTCACAATAGGACTGGGGCCCTTCTCTAAATGTTCAGCACTCTTGGCCTGTTCCACCAAGACCGGGAATCTCCTCTCTCTCAGAGGCGTCACCACCTTCTTCAACTCATGTTTGAGTCCTCGCTCAAACTTCAAGCACCTCCACTCCTCAGTCATATTTTGTGAGGAGTATCTCGCCAAGTGTTCAAATTTGTTGATGTACTCCTGTACTGACATATCTCCTTGCTGCAGTGGAAGGAATTCTGCCTCCCGATCCTGTCTGACAGTGTTTGGAAAATATTTCTCCAGGAAACGAGTCCTGAAGTTTTCCCAAGTAGCCGGCTCCTTCCGAGTCTCCATCTGTTGTTGCATACCTGTCCACCAATACTCTGCATCCTTATTCAGCAGATAGGTAGCACAGAGCAGCTTCTGCTCATCCTCACAGTTCATCACCCTGAAAATCTTCTCGCACTTGCGGAGCCATGCATTCGCTTCATCAGGGGAGGCCTTGCCAGTGAACTCTGCTGGCTTGTGGCATAGGAAATCCTCCACAGTTGGCCCAATAACAAACAAACCTCGCTTAGACGAGAAAGCGACAAAACCAACATGAACACACTTCGAGAACTCGCTTAGGCGAACCACTCTCGCCTAGGCGAGAGTGTCAGTCGCTCAAAACGCCAAAGCCTCTCGCCTGGGCGAGAAATCGCGCTCAAACCTCCAAGTTCTCCTCGCGAACTTTCTTAGGCGAGTGCCTCTCGCCTGAGCGAGAGACCATGTCGCTCAAACCCCTCATTGGTCGCCTAGGCGAGACCCACGAATCAGAACTCTACGTGGAACTCTGCAACTCTCGCTTAGGCGAGATGGACCCGCTTGGGCGAGACTTGCAGGGTTTCGAGTCTGTTCACGCACTCACTTCGTCCAAAATCATACCAAAACATCAACCAACCATTATCAACACAACGTAGTTGCACAAGTACATCAGAATCATGCTTAATAATTGAATTTTCATCTCATTTGACACCATCTCATTACTTCCCCAAAAGAACTACGTAAAAACCCCAAACCCACATACACTTACGTGTTATATTCCAGAAATTGCACAACAGCAATAATACACAATTACTCAATCACAACTGCATATACAACCCCTAAAAGCATACCAAATTCAGACCCCAATTGAGCACACCACACAAAAATACAACTCAAGTAAACGCACATAATTCAGCCCTTGCACACCCAAAAGTTTTGGGCTTTTAATTCCTCTTCAATGTTACGTATTTGATAATTTCTCAGCCCCTTGGTTGCCCCATTCTGCTAGGCTTTTCTTTACCCCTTCACATTCATACCACAACTATTAGTTAGCAAAAATAAAGCTTATTCTTTGCCCACTAAGGTTTGAACCTGTGACTTTCCACTTATAAGGCCAAAGCACAACCACTATACCAAACCACATTTGGTGATACTCACAAATCAACAATAGTTTACAATACCAATCACCTACTCATTCATATTCTTAAAAATCAATAACAAAACAATCACACATAATTGGCATACTTAGGACTCAAACCCAAGTCCTCTCACACAAACCAAAGTACTCTCAACCACTTGAGCTAGTACTTTTCCACATCACAATAAACAACAATTAAAGCCATAAAGGAGCCTTCTACCCGCATTTATTAATTAATTAATTATTTAATTAATTAATTTTCCCGCAGGCAGATGCGAGGAACACCCGCAGGCAACAGGGAGGTGATGGTTCTGCTGCATAATTTGCATGGGCTGAATCTTAGTTTCTTTGGGCTTTCTTTAGGGCTTTGTCCCATGTATTGCTATATGCTTTATTACTCTACCTGTAATTGTTAGACCTCTCAACTGTTTTTCTTTTGGCATCGTGGTGTGCCTAGCTTTGTAGGGGTTGGGTTAAGAACCCCAGGACTGCGCTGTCGTACTATTTGTGTGTGACGTTTCTTTTAATTACGTTTATTAATTAAATGGGACTTTACACGGACTAATGTAACTCTTTTTTTTTCATCTTATTGTAAAGTTAAATAAAAGTAATTGTAGAATATTTATACGTTAAAATGTCTCAAAAGATTAACTTTATAATCAGTTCATTTAAAAGCAAATTTCTTTAATTTAGTTTACTTTACGTAAGTTACAATCTTTTAATACCAAATTTAACGTGTGAGTTAGCTCATTAAATTTTTAAAATATAAAATATAAATGACGTTTAATTAATAAATTTAAATATTTTTTTATAATCAATTAAATATGTAAATAACTAACCAAAGTTAAAATTTTTAATTTTTTGGTATAATTATTGATTTGGTACCCTAATTTTTTTAGTTTGTTCAATTTGGTTCCCAAATTTTTGAAATATTCAATTTGGTACCCTTATTTTTTAAAATGGATTAATTTAGTACCATACCGAATACACTTGATCAACGATACATCAACAAAGAGACTAAAATGATGTTAACTACAACTAGAGATGACAAATAAACTCGTCCTCGTGGGTATTGCCGGAACCCGTCCCCGTTTTGACGGGGAATCCCCACATTGACTGGGTATGGGTATGGGGAATCCCCGACTTTTTCAATTGGGTATGGGGATGGTTATGAGGATGTACATATTCCTGCTATAACCCGTCCCCGCCATATCTCTGTCATCATTTAAATTATTAAAATATTCACAATTAATTAAGTAACCCTATATATATATATATATCATTTTTTTAATTTTTTATTTCTTCTAATTATTTTGTTTGTCATGAAACTCATTCACATCTCCAATATATTTTTCATCTTATCATAACATTTATGTAATTATGTTAAATGATGTATGTCAATTAAAATTTTTTTATGTCTCATATTTGAATATTTCTATTATTTTTTAATATTTTTATTTATTGTATATTTTCCTTGCACATGAGTATGTTTAATACTCTCAATTTAAGTGTTTAATAGCATAAACCTTTCATTTATTAGGTAATATAAAATAAATTTTTTACTTATTTTTATTAACTTTTTGTTTCATTTGAAGAACTCTTTTGTTTCGCTAAAACAATTATTTCTCAACTATTGAGTATATGTGTTGATATTTGAAAAGTGTTCTTAGATGTCTAAGGAATTTTTCATCTTATCATATCCTTAATTATACATTTGTTTTTCTTTGTACGATTTCTTTCAATAATTTCTAAGACATACATTTGTTAATTTTTTAATATTTTTATTTGTTGTTTATTTTCATCATGTAGAATACTATTTCAGTACATTTTATCTAATTATTTTTTATTTTCTAACTCATTATATCAATCATACTGTAATTTTTCACTATAATTGTATAAATAACTTATATTTACTACAATATAAAAATTTAATGTAATTGCCATGAATATTTTTTTATCACCATCCAACATATATTGGAGTTCAAAAGATACAATATTCATGTTGAAATTTTTTATTATCTTTATTATTTGTTATTTGCGTCATTTTGATTAAGTGATGCATTATCGTTTTTATTAGTGTATAAAAAAAAGAGATTCATTAGAATTTAAAAAATTAAAGTAAACAAACATTTAAAATACATTTTAATTTGAATATTTTTTTCTTTTAAATCTTTTTAAAAATATTTTTAAATTTTATCAACTTGGTTTCATTAATGTTTGCAGTTTACAAATTTAATAAATATTTTAGTTCTCATGAAATTTTATTTGGTATTCCAATATAAAATGTAAACAATTATAATTTATTTCAAAGTATTTGATATCGAAGAAACAACCATCCTCCTAATATTGAATATTTGATAATATTATGTTTCCTTTACCATAATTTTTTATTATTTTATAAAAATTAATTAAAATTTATATTGAACTAGTAAGGAAACGGGTACAGGTATGGGTACGAGATTATATCCGCTACCCGGTGGGGATGGGGATGGGATAAAACTTTGATACCCGTTGGGTTTGGGTATGGGGATGGGGATGATTTTTTTTTACGGGGATGAGTATGGGATAGTTAAACCTGTCCCCGTCCCGTCCCGTTGCCATCCCTAACTACAACCAACAAACAAATCAATCCAACTAACAACTTCACCCAAGTTTCTATTGCACAATGATAGTTCACCGGTATACAAACAACATTTAATTAGAATATAACGGGAGGTACCAAACTGAACCACTTTAAATAATAAAAGTACGAAACTGAACCTTCTAAAAACTTGGGGACTAAATTGAACCTTTCAAAAATTCGGGGATCAAATTGAACAAACTCAAAAAATCAAATCAATAATTATACCTAATTTTTTTAAGTTATTCTTCTTATTTAATATGAAAAACCGTTCTTTCACTTAACCTACCAAAAAAATGGTTAAATAATTAAATGCTTAAATATTAATTTGGTCTTAATTTTCATAATTTTTTTTAATTTGATTTTTTTAAAAGTTGTTTAAATAATTAATGGACACTAATATGTGAGTTCATTGCTTTTTTATATTTTTTAATTTTTTTAATTCTATAAAAATATTCACATGTTAAATCAATATCTTGTCACGTGGAGTAGCGTTACTTTTTTAAAATTTTAAAAGGCTAAGAATTATATAAAGTAATGGCGTTACTCTCCACTTTATAAAGTAATTGTGTTACTTCAATTTTTTTATTTTAAATGAAACAATTATGTCCCTATCCAAATTAATACCAAATTTAATTTTTATATAAATGTTATATTGATATTTGTATTAAAATTTATATTTTTATTAGATATTTTTAATTTAGGATTAGATTTGGTTTAAAATTAGAACGAAAAATTATAAAGAATGATGACTAACATCATTAATTAAAATTTTTAAAAGGTTAAACAATCACATGTGAATTTTAAAATTTTAAGAAGTTAAAAAGTGAGGAGTAACACCGTTACTTTATAAGATGAGGAGTAACACCATTACTTTACGTGATTTTTAACCTTTTAAAATTTTAAATCAATGATGTTACTCTCCACTTTTAAAATCTTCATTCTAATTTTAAACCAACTATAACCATAAACTAAAAATATTTAATAAAAAATGTGAATTTTAATAAAAATATCAGTATAATATTTATATAAAGATTAAATTTAATTTCATTTTGGAAATGAACAAAATTGTTAATTGTTCCAATTTTTTTAAAATATTGAGACTAGATCAACAAAAATAATGAATATAATAATCAAATTGAATAAAAAAATATTGACTCTGACACATAAACAAAGTTTGCTTGACACAAAAACATTTTTTTAAAATAGAAAAAAAAAAGAATAGGAACCAATAAAAATAGGTACGAAACATTATTCTGTTGATTATCTAATGGCATTAGAAAAAAACCAAATTAAAGAAAATTGACAAAAAAAAAGACTAAATTGAAAAAAAAAGTAAAAATAAATTATGAATAAATTGATTAAACTCAATGAATAAAGAGCAAATCAGTTAAACCATAATTAAATTATATGTTACATTCCGTTTTAAGATTTCCATTTTAATAATTATATAAAGACTTTTATCATATTAAAATAACATTTTAAACTAGTTTATTTTAATTATTATTTCAAAATTGTCTTTGAAATATTTAATTCTCACATAATATTAATGTTCTGACTTCAGTTCATTAAGATGGTATTTTTAAGATTAATAGTCATATTTAAACTGTTATTCATTTTAAAATTCGAAGGTCAATTATTATTTTGTTCGGAAAAAACATCTTGGAGTGTTGAAAAAAGAAAACATATTAAATTGTTCTTGATTCTGCGATGTATAAAAATGTTTTTCTATTACTTTACTATGCAAACGAATTGAATCACTTACTATAATCTCTTTTACGGATTTCTAAATCGCAAATACAAATATTAATTATGAAACAAAAAATTGGTTAAAAAGGAATATTAAAGGCACCAACAAAAAAATAATTGGTTACAGGAAAAAACAACAAACAAAGCCAATGCTGATAAAAAAAAAAAAAAAAAAAAAATAAAAAAAAAAAAAAAAACCCAAAACAAAAAAAACACAAAAAAAAAACAAACAAAA
>Ga0214545_1010709_pt1 | contig 13105 bp, 7 predicted proteins | sample CNSS4metaG_FD_160064 | JGI IMG/M metagenome (GOLD analysis project Ga0214545, IMG submission 160064) | Root nodule microbial communities from cowpea collected in UCLA plant growth center, Los Angeles, California, USA - CNSS4 | ecosystem: Host-associated > Plants > Roots > Nodule | place: USA... | reverse complement strand
TTCTGACTCTATTGTTCTGCCTCTCTCTTTATTTTATAGCCTCCTCTCCACTAGGTTTAAGTGAGACATGGGCTTCTCAAATTTTGGGCCTTTTCTCCACATAGGAAGGGAGCCCAATACCCAACAAGGTGAGTGGTTTATAGGGGTGGGAAGGCGGTGGGAATAGTAAGAGTAAGACAGGACTAGATATTTTTGCCGCAGCCACCCAATCATTTATTAACTGAAAAGCGACAGAAAGTTAGATTATGGTCACTCAGAGAGTGCGGTCTCATAGTTTCAACCCAAGTTAACTGCAGTAGCCAATCACCGAATACTGCTCTAAACACAGTACTAAACTTCACTTCATTTTCGCTTTTCAGCCACCACGTTTCTGTTGTTTCCGTCGGGGTTCCGTTAATAAAATGGAAATTTTGATTACTAAATTTTAATAATTTTTTGTTAGTATTATTTTTTAAATAATTTTAAAATATTAAAAATAAAAAAATCAAATATATAAAATCACTTAAAAATTATTATTTAAAATTATTAAAATTTAATAATTAAAAAATCTTTTGTTGATGTTTTCAACTTTATTTCACTTATTATCGCAATTTTTTTTTTCTTTTTTCTTTAATTTCATTCCGACATTTTTTAAAAATCAAATTCAATTTAATTTCAACTTTCTTTAGTTTTTCGAAAAATTAGATTTTACAAGATACTCTATTTTCTTTTCTATTTGGTCCTTTATAAATTTTTTATTTTTATTTTGATATTTACTGTTTACGATTTTCGTTAAGTGGTTTATGTAAGTTCCATTTCTTTTCTGCTCTTTGTGTTTGGTCCTGGTCTTTCGCAGGCCCAAGACCAACCTTGTAGGGAGCCCCTGTACTCTTGCAACTCACTCTCTCTCTTGTCCCATTTTTCAGAGACTGTCTCCCTCCTTTACACACCTCTGAACTCCAGTTAGAGCTCTGCTAGGACATAAGTCCTTTTGGTTTCCAGCTAGCTTCTTTGTTTAATGCTCTCAGGTAAGTTGAGCTTTAACTTCATCCTTTCTCTTTTCCAGTTAAAAACTCTGGTTTTGTCGTAGGTTTCCCCTAATACCCATTCTCAACTTCGTGAGTGTTCGTTTTCAGTTCTGTAGGTTGCTCCATAACTCATTTGGTCTTGCTTGGGTTACCATTCTCTGTGTTAGTACCCCAAAAAGGTAAGGGAAGCTAGAAACTTTGTGCTCTTAGGTTATTTTGCTCAATTATGGTTTGTTTTGTGAGTTTGGTGCTTGACTGATATCTGTGGTGGTATTAATCTATTTTAAACCCGTGTGTATGCTTGGTTGAAATGGTTGTGCATGTGTCAACAGGTGCACAACAGGTGCATAACCTGCTAATCTCGCCCAAGCGAGTGACCTCGCCTAAGCGAGAATAGCAGGGACTCACCCTGGATTCCAGCTCGTGTTGTCGCCTAAGCGACTGGTTTTTATTTTTGAGCGATGCATAGTCTCGCTTAGGCGAGACGCTGTCGCCTGAGCGAGAACCCGCTAGAACCTTGCAGTGGCCACTGTCGCGCTCTTGCCTAGGCGAGAAGGGGTCGCCTGAGCGAAAGAAACCATTACGCCTGGGCGAGGACCTTCAATTTGGGCGAGAATTCGTGGCAAGGGCTGTTGTGTTGGCTGATGTGACTCCGTATGTGTTAATTAATTTCTTTTCTCATAGTATGTGGCCATGCTTGGTATGTATGCCTGAATGGAACTGGAATGAAAGTGCTGTTATGTAATAAGCTATGATTTCATTGGATTGAACGTTGGTATGCATGTGATAAGTATGAAATGAGAAACATGATATATTGGTGGGTGGAATTTCATGAGAATTGGGTGATGGATAGGCATGTGAATAGTGTTGGTGAGGGAGTTTCATGGGAAACCTCTAGTGATATGTGTGTGTGTGTGTATATATATATATATATATATATATATATATATATATATATATATATATATATATATATGCATGCGTAGTGTATATCTTGATATAGGAGATGTCTAGATAAAGGAGGGTATCCTGAACTCTAACAAGCATTCACGTTCACGTAAAGCAGAATGAGTTATGTGGTGAGAGTGGCAGGAGGTCCTTATCTTGGGACAGTTTGGGCCCGAGACAATAAAGGATTAACCTTGTGTGTGGTTGGGTGATAACCCCCTGCGTCTAAACTCTGCAGAGTTTAGAAACCAGCACAGGCGCATACTTCCTTTAGAATCCTATATCAAGTGTATGATCTGGATATCGAGTCGTAGTAACTGCATTTGATTGTTCTCGCATGATCTGAGTGTCTTTTTGTTAAATGTTAATGACTTGTCTTGCCTTGTACATGCTCTATAATTTGTTAACCAATATTTTCACACTAGCTTACCCTTTTATCTTTGTGTTGTGCTTGTCTGTTTCTCTTTTGCAATGATCACCCTGTTGGTGGGAGCAGATGGGAAGCATGTGGAAGGTAGACCTGACGGTAATAGTGGTGCGGAGTAGAGGGCCCTGTCCCCTTTGGCTCTTGGGAGCAATGTTTAAATGGCAGTAGTCTTTTGTCATTCCTAGTTCTAGGAGTCTTGATTTGGTGTAACTGTTGAACTTTTGGATTATGTTTTGGTTATGGCATGGTTTCCATTTTTGCACTCTACTGTTATAAATATGTGATGTTTTATTTAGTAGATTAATCTATTTAAATGGGATGTCACAGTTTAAGTTTATACATTAGATTAGCTACAAAGGATAAAAATACATTCTTTTTATTAAATAATTTTGCACATTTTTATGTCATTGATTATTTTTCAGAAATACTAGATTTTAGAAATGAAGAGTTATTAAAGTAAACTTGTAATAATAAATCCATCAAATTGAATAAATTAAATAAATAAGCCAGTAATTTAGCCTTTGTTTTGCGGTTTGCTTGTATTCAAAATATTTATGACATAACAGAAGCTCTTTAAAGAACTTTTTCTCAATACAAAGGAACTTCAGTGACGTCCATAAAGTTGATTTAATAGTGAATGGATGATTTTATTTGGTACAAACTTTTAAAAAAATATACCTTCATGAATTAAAAATAGATTAGTTATACTAAAAGTAATAATAAACTATGAAAAAATCACAAATCAATATTTATATCAACTAATATTAACTTTGAAATAAATTTTTTCTTCTTTTTTTTTTCTTTTCTAGAAGTTCTTCCTAATAATTTTATCTAAACATAGACATTGAATGCAAACCAGTAGAAAACTTACTTTTTGATGTGGTTAATTTAGTCCTAAAAGGACAAAGAAACTGAGGGATGAAAAACAAGCTCCCAAATGTTAAAGTCGCTGATCATTAACTGATTATAGCCGATTATAGTTACAATGAGAATAATTTTACGAAACAAAATTTTATGGATGAAAATATTATATATTTTCTTCATAAAATTACAGGATTACATAACCAAATAATATTTGCTGCTTTAAAGACGGAGTATGGCTTTGTGTGGAAATTGGGTATTCTCAATCCGAATTTGAACAGAAATGTACAACTGTGCCTCTGCAACTGAAACACGAACGAATATTAGTTTGATCATAAAACAATAACGTAACTTATACAAGCAACAACCATGAAGGCATTAAAGGACAGAGAGAGTTTAACACCAGCCCCCTTTAGCCACACCCTTTTCCAACTCCCAAGAATAAATAATTTATTTAAGATTTCCATGTCCCAATTAAATTAAACTGTATTACAACACTTCAACATATCATTGGGTAAAGAAAGTAAATTACTCCTGCTATAGTCAAGGGAATCGACCAAATAGAGTAAAGAAAATCAAGTGCTTTTAAACTCATTCAATTCCTCTTAATAACCCAAACGCGTGCTCCATCCACCCTACTAGTACTAATGGAGTGATGGTTTTATGATTGACTACTCATGTGAATAAGTATAACTGGATCCTATAAATATAACTTGTAACATGAAATTTAGTTTAGTTATATCTTTTTATCTAATAACTCTCTATTTCTCTATTGTTCTATATTCAACCACCCCATCAAGTAAAGAAAACATTAACAAATCCTCTCAAATGAAAATATTTATTTATGTTTTAAACCCTCCGTTAGACCAAAGATTTTGACCGACCTCAATTGGATCCTTACTTTTTAAAATAGGTAACAATTATATCCTTTCCAGTACTATTATGCTAATTGCGTTAAATATGTTTCATAAGTCAGTTCGTGATTTTTTTTTAGTTAAAAAAAAACTACCATGTCACATAACAGTATCAATGGTAGTACTATTATTGACTTAATCTTAATTTATCAATGGTAGTACTATATTATTGACTTAATCTCAATTTAGTTTTCTATATTTGTTATTCTAGTTTCAATTTAGTCACAATTTTTACTAAATGTGAATCAATTTAATCTCTCTAAATTTATAATTAATTTAATTTTTATATAAATGTTAGAATGATATTTTTATTAAAATTGATATTTTTATTAAATGATTAAATTTATTTAAATTTATTTTTTGGATTTAACTTTATTTAAATTTTGTTTTAAAATTATACATTTTTATATTTTAAATAAATTTATTACATCATACTTTAATATTATTTTTTGATTTGAATTTATATTTCAAATAATTATATATTAAATTATTTGAACTATAATAAATTTCAAATACAGTTAAAATAAATATATTTGAAATAAACTTAAATTTACAATTTTAAAACAAAATTTAAATAAAATTCCATATAAAATATAAATTTAAATAAATTTATTTTTGTTAAAAATGCTTTTAAATAAAGTTAGTTTAAAAATAATCTCAAAATATCAGTATAATATTTATATAAAAAATCAAGTTTAATTTCATTATCAATATAAAATATTTATATAAGAATTAAATTTGATATTAATTTGAAGAATGTCGAAATTGATTATTTTAACAAAAAATTGAATTAAAATTAAGTCAATTAACAAAAATTGATTATTAGAGGTATCACCTTTTGGCAAAGTAGTATTGTGCATTTGAAGTTTTTCTCAAAATGTAGTCATACAAGTCTAGAAGAATTATATCAAAGAACATCCAAGCAGAGTGAGAGTTAGGTCTCTTTTGGCCAAGGTAAGTTCTAGTGTCAGACTATGGCCAAATGTTATCGGCAAGAGAGGTCCATTGCAACATGCACAGCATATGAGTTATTGTAAGATTGGGTAGAAAGTGTCATATTGTTAGAGACCATTAGACAAAGATGATGGATTACAAAAGAAAGCTTCCAATGCAGTACAGACTCAAACTTAAAGAGGAGATTATTAGTGCTCAAGTCTGAGTTAAAGTCTCACTCCATGCACAAATGGGAAAGTTGAGGTTTAGGGTTGAATGTGGTTTCACGTTCTCCTACGTGGTTGGCTTAAGACCCATTGATGAAGATCTCTTATGTGTTTCTCCCCTTCCCCTAACAAGTTGTATCAAAGATGGTTAGTCTTTAGTGACCAATTCAAATAAGTACAATGGACTTGACAATGGATAAGTGGATCTGTCGAAAGCTTTCTAACAAGGGTTCAAACAATGTGTCGCGTTAAGGTGAATGGTGGTGCAAATATAGTCACCATTGAGTACTCAAGGATAAATAAGGTTATTGCCCAAAGGAGGAACTTACCATATCGAAAAGACTCGCCCGAGGGGGAGATTGTTGGTGTTCAATTGAGTTGGAGTCTCACTATATAAAAATGTGAAAATTGAACATCATATAACTGAGAAAGATCAATAAACAAACCTAATACCTTAAGTATTTGGGTTAAAATTGGATCAATTTCTCGTCTATTAGCTCGTGACCCATTGTTGATGATCTCCCTAGTATTTTCTGACCCTCAAATTCCCAACAATGGATCTATGCATTGTTTACACTTATAGTCCAACTAGCTCAAGTGGGGTGGGTTCGCAATGCTATAGTAGTAAATAATTCATGTACCATACCAGCTAATAATTTTAGCTTTTAAGATAGTAGATTCATAATAACAAATATATCTCTAAGATAATGTCCCACTCCCCACTTGAAATTTGATAATATTTGCATCACCGGAAAACACAAAATACTACGTCCAAGCAAAATTTAAGGAATTTGTACGCACCTGGGACTATTGAAACAGTGTATTTGTGATAGACGTCAAAACTAACAAAATCCTGTGTGCATGTCATTCCAACCATTCAACTGAGTAACGACGTGTTTGGACGACCAGGTTGAGGTATAGGGGGTTTGATCAATCCTTTCAAAGAATCCATAATACTTGAAAAAGAAGGGCGTTTCCAGGGTTCACTGCAGTAAACCAGGCATATCAGTAAAACTCAAGCAGAATATAGAACCACACGACAAACAAAAGATGTATCTGCAACTCACTTGGCCCAGCAAGCCTCAATTATTGATGCTATTTGAGGATTTAAATCTCGTGGTATTTCAAGTCTTTTTCCCTTAAAGCCAACAGCTGCTACAACCTACAAAACATTACAGGCTTATGAAGATTACGTAATACAAAAGCTCTGCATCAAACACATTACTAAAAGCTACAGTCCAAAAGTAAAAATAGATAGAAAGAAATATTGATGCAAATTTCAGTCTCAGTAGAATTATATGTTGAGAACAGGCCGCCATCAAACAGAATTATATCTTTCTTGCAATCATTTTCAGATTTCAATTACCAATAGCATTCTATTTCTTTTATGTGACGCACTTACAGTCATTAAAGATGCTTCCATAAAAATCAAAGCAACATAATGATAATAAGAAATCTAACCATAAGCACACTGAAATATATCAGTTATATGATAAACCTGTGGTGGATTCAAATTACTCCAAGGCTGTTGCAATGTTGCGAGCTCCCACAAGATTACACCAAAGCTGTAAACATCTGACTTCTCATTGGATGGCTCATCACGAAGAACTTCTGGAGCCATCCACTCAGGCTAATAGATAAAATGGTGTTCAACTTAATGTGCAATAATAAAATAGACCTCTGAAAATTTTGATAGAAAAAGCAGATACACAGGTTTTGAAACTAAACTTACTGTCCCAGCAGCTGACTTGGATGAGAGAAATGTGTTTGCCTTTAGTCGGGAAAGCCCAAAATCACTAACCTAAAGGGACAACACAAGTAAACAAGGATCTGTGAAAATTCAAATCACTACAATAATGCCCGTAATGCCAAAGCAAACAGACCAACAACTAAACCTCCAGAAAATAAATTTTGCTAAGCACTGAACATATAGTTTACGTATTAAATTGATTTTTTTGTCAATATGTGAAATTTGAACCAAATGAAGCCCAGTTAATTGGCAGAATGTAAAGTAGACCGAGTTTCACTGTAATATTTCTTTCATCGGTTCACTAAAGTTCAAAAGAGATGGTGGTTAAACAGTGTCTTTCCGCATTAACTATATTAGTACTTTAACTCTAGCATACACAAAACGATTTGAAATTTGGTGATTCAACATAGCCTTCTGATTGTAGAATGGAATGAGTGCCGGAGAAGTGGAATCGTACGAACAAAGGTCACTAATGGATTAAATGAAACTCTCCACAATTTTTCAGACACAAGAAAATTTTCTTCTTGCCTTCACTGTATATTTCTTGTCAACAAGAAGGTTTGGCGATTTCAGATCTCTGTGAACAATGGGAGGATTACGTTTATGAAGATAATTCATCCCCTTAGCCTGCACAGGAAAACAACAAATACTTAACCAATGTATACAAAGGTTACATATTAGCTCAAAAAATAAACAGAATAAAAAATAATAATGTTTAGCTTCTGAAAGTTTACCACATCATAAGCCATACTAATCCTACGTCTCTCATCCAACATTTCTGTGGCACCAGGTTTATGCAACAGCCTGTACAAGCTACCCCTGCATTTAGTTCAATGAAAATCTTCAGGTGTCAATTGTATCATATGTTATAAACACGAAAAGAGGTCCCTCTTAAATGAGGGAAGAGTAAAGAAACTGGTAGATGAGATATTGCAAAACCTGGATAAGTATTCTGTGACAATTGATAAATTGGGAGGCTTAGTGACTGCACCCATAAGTAAAACAATGTTTGGATGCCGTAAGCTTTTCATTATTGCAACCTAGCAAAAGCGGTGAAAATATAGCTCAAATCAGTAGCAAGCTTACAATTAGTATTTTTCAGTGCAAAAAAAGACGGGAACTACTGGGCCTACCTCCCTCAAGAATTCCTGGAAGCGTTCACCTGCAAAGTCTTGTTCCATCAAAATTTTCACAGCAACCTCCTGCAGTACTTTTCATTTTGACAGATGTGAATGCAAAAAACTAAAATAACATATGCAACAAACAAGTAGAAAGATGGAAAAAAAGACATATTAAACAAATTTAAATATTAAACTCATTTGGCTTCAAACTTTAATGGAGCAACACACAGTTATTCTTTTGGACAACTAAGTTGAAAACATTTATTCTTTTGGACAACTAAGTTTTTTAAAATAAGCCCTGTGCACGGTAATTTTTACCGTAAGGCTCAATATGAAAATCTACGCAAAAGTGTTTGGATGTAGTCGAAAGGAGATTGACAAATGAGAGGCCAATCAGCAACAAAAATACAAAAAAAACAACAGGTCAACTGAGTTCAGCTGCTCAGGCACAACAACCTTTGAACAATAAGAAGACTTACTTTAATTTACAAGTATAGATATAACACGATCAATTACACGATCATTAGATCCAGAGAACAAACCATGGCATTTTCAAAAACTGCACTCAATGACTTTATCATGTGCATATAATCAATAAGCAATGAATGCTTACAAAAAAAAATATCCCAGATATTGAATACAGTGACTATTGTACAGTAATAGAGAGAGATGTCGTTCACATATCAATATACTAATCACGCATGATTTATTTGAATTTGCAAGATACAATGACAGAGATGCTGAAAAACAACAAATATAAACAACCCATGAAAAAAGTAATCCCGAGTTAATATTATTTTATACAGCACTTACGAAAGAAAAAGAGGGACTTACCGATCCATTCCACTCAGCTTGATGTACAGTTCCAAAAGAACCTTAAAATATAACATACCAAATTTAATTAGTGCCTGTTGATACCAATTGCACTTCATCCCACATGAAGCATGTAATGCTAGTAATTCAGTAAATACTGCGTACTTAACACAGGCTAAATTTTTATTGGTTAACTTTAGAGCATTTTGTAGCATCACTAGAAAATTTTGTGGTAATGTGATAACTTTTGCTGCTCTATGGTGTATTTGATTGTGGAACAATGCTCAATTTTCTTAGATATATTGCTATCTGATAGTAACTGGTATTAATACTGAAAATAAGATAGAGCTCAAGGAGGAGATATCTTTTATAATAGAAAAATACTGCTCAATAAACAGCAACACACACTGGACAGATATGTAGAAAATGCAAATAACAGATAACAAATTGAGCCAAAACAGAGATTTAGCCTTCCCTGGCGTATACCATCAATCACTCCCTCACTCCTGTTATAATTTTTCCATCCTTCACTACTATCCCCCAACCCCAATGGATTTGGATCATCTCGTGTATCTGAGGTGAATTCATAGAGATAGATTTCATTTCTGTAATTAGATAGTGCTACCCAATTTTCAAATCCCCTTAAATGTTTGAAAGGCAACTGACCTAAGTAAAGAGGGTAGCCACCAAACGAATTCCAGTGTGCTCTAATTTTCACGGTTTCCATTATTGCTGGAGAAACAGCAGACCCAAAGAACTCCCCAGTAAATGCACCAAAAGGGGGCAGGAAAGAACATAAGGTTCTGATGGAAAGACTCGAGAGAAGGTTCACCATGATTTGAAATAACCCATTAATTGTATTTTTCTTCTTTCCTGCCATTCTCTCAAGCACGACCATATATCCTGGTATTTATGAACAGGAAAGGATCCAAAATTCCACCAATGCTTCCTCTTTACTCATAGCTTCATTCCTACTTTCATGAACAATTATAGTTTTCCATGGTCAACACCTCTAAGTCCATTTTCTTTTTTTCTTCTCTTATATATATGTTAGAGGTCCATTGTTATCCTCCTGCAATTATGTGATAGGATAGTTTTCTGAACCATGACCTTTGTTATTGACATACTTGAAGTGACTTAAATGACCTTTATTTGATACACTGAACCATAACTTCTTCCGACAGATGCTCTCCCAGTCAGATATGCAGAGGGATTAAAGAGCTTTATTGCCTTGTGAAGAACACTTTTTTGGTTTTTCTTCTTTTCTATTTTCATTGACATTACCAACCTTATATATAACTTTTTTTTACCTTGATTATTGTATGTTCCTTCTCTCAATGTTTCTCTTCTAAACACCAACCTCATCCCATCTGAATCAACCAAAAATAAGCAAGACTTTAACTAATATCCAAGTTATAGAAGAGCATGCATACCTGATCCTATTCTCCCTTTCAAAACAAGATCAGTCCATGGAATGTCCAGATCCTCCATATCTACGGAAAACTCTCTAGAGGGTTTGTTAGAAATCAGTAATCGGGTCTGTGTATCTCTATGACCAGGACGATTATGTTTTAAAAGCAATGAATCTTTGCTTGTCAATGACGGCCCTACAACATTCTGTGGAGGGTTAGCTGATTTAAATGTTTCTGAGCCTCGATCATGTGCACTAGGACGATAAGCTTGTGGTTGTGGAGGAACAAGAGAACTTCTGTTGTTATCATTTGGAATTGGTCCAGGGTTCCTGTCCCTGTACTGCCTTTCATACTGTTCTGGAAAGGAGAATCCAAAATCTACATCAATAACAGACACTGTAAAAAAAATCAGAGTATCCCATACTTGCATCCGGTTTTGTACTTAGGCAATCAAAGGCTTGGGGTTTCATTGATTGAAAAGAGGAATTTGTCAAATAATTACAGTCAACAAATACCAAAAACAAAAGTAACGATAAGTGCTACTAATCACTTAATAAAGAAAATATCAAAAAAAAACAGCAAGGGATACAATTTGGTTGAAATAAAAAAACTGAAACACATTTTAACCCATACTGAATCAGAAAGTTAGACATTGATTATGGAGAGTGAGCGTAGAAATAATCCATTCATTAAAATAAATATAAATAAAAGAACAAGGACGAGTTTATCATTGTTGAGAATCCGAGTAAATATTTTGTTTATTATCATAGTTATGTAATCTTTATTTCAGAGCAAACAAAATATAATTTGTTCATGCATAATAAATGTAATGTTCTATATAAACTCATATGTTGTGTATTCATAGGCAAGGTATTCGGTCCAAAGTCTGTGTCCACTATTTTAACATGCTATCAAAGAGCCTAACAGAGAGACTAACAGAAGAATCTTGAAAACTGTGCCTGCCCGTTGGGCCAAGTTTCCCTGAGAAAATTTGTTTGGCAAACCATGCATATCCTCGGTTCATTATTGTGCCTCTAGTTTTCTTCCAGAAGCATCTATGCTCTTCCAATCTCTAACGATGTTAGGCAACCAATCAAACATTGTCTTGAACTCTTCACTCTTTGCTATATTAAAAGGTATACTATTGCTATAGAAAAAATAAGGCAATTTTTAGACATGACGAACTATCTGTCGATTTTTCAAGTAAAATACTGATCCTCAACTCTCCCAATCTGCATCTCGTGTTTGCCCATATGGATCTCCTCTACTTACAAGATCGTATGAGTTTGCAATTATACTTGTGATTTTGACTACATTGGTTAGGAAGTCCCAATCATTTATCTAAATTTTAGGGATGCTGATTATATATTCAACAACTTCGTTTAATGTCATTTGGTTTTGAAACGAAATCTGACATGATAGGAGAGCTCATAGCTCATCTTGGTACATCGTCTATTCTAGTAGGCTCATTTACTCTAGCAGACATATGTGGAGGAGGGGGTATTAGGAAATTCCCCAACTTTTTCCTCAATTCTTGGGGTTGGCTTCTTTATTTGCAAGACAATTTGAGATGTTATTTGAATGGTATCCAAACATATAACTCATCTTGGTAAATCACCTATTTGGAAGGTATATGTGAAAGGGATGTTGGAAGTCCCACATCACCTGCTTTTATATTTTTTGAACAACTGGTTTTAAAACTAAATCCAACATGAACAGTCCATCCTTGAACTCTCCTTGCCAAGGCCGTTGGGATGTAGTGATTTGGATATTGAAGTACATTAAAAGCACTCCAGGAAAAGGATCTTCTTTATGAAGACAAAGGACATACTCAAATAATTGGATATCAGAGGTTGAATGGTTTTGTTCACCTAGAGGTAGGCAATCCAATTCAATGTATTGTGAGTTGATTTGAGGAAATTTAGTATTTTGAAAAAGTACGAAGTAAAATGTTGTAGCAAGAACAATTGTGGAAACAGAATTAGGATCATGACTTTAGTAACTTTTTAACTCAGAGTTCGAAAGGGCTACATCAATGTTGATCAACTTTACATACTTCTAGTCCAATATTTAATTAGATGACCAAACATATTAAAGTTGATTGGCATTTCATCATAGCGAAGATTGAGTCCGAAGATACTATCACGAGTTTTGTCAACTCTGGCGATCAAATTTATGAGGGAACCAAAATAGGCTACAAATAAATATGAAGCATGGTGTATATAATTTATATACTCGACGAGTACTAAGAATCAGAATAATATATTATGTTTATTATTAATAACCGAAATTTTAGAGGAAATAAAATATATTTCATCCATGCATAATAAATGTAATTAGTCTATAAAAACTCATTCGTTTGTGTATTTAAACATACAATATCCAGTCCAATGTTATTATGTCCTCAATTTTAACAATAATCAATTGTAGGAGAAACTGTGCACCTCCCTTGAGTTGAGATAATGTCAACCGACACTCACACCCCCTTTTACACTTATTCGTTTGTGTATTTACACTTATCTTTCTTAAAATCTTCTAAAACGATATTAACGTGTTGTGGGTACTATTCATTTAGGGAACTCAGGTTCGATCCACATCATGTGAAGAATTTGTAAGTCAGCAATAGTCACAGTATCTCAAGAAAGTAATGGATTGGAGGAAACCTATTGTGTGTGTGTGTGTATATATATAT
>Ga0214545_1010700_pt1 | contig 13110 bp, 5 predicted proteins | sample CNSS4metaG_FD_160064 | JGI IMG/M metagenome (GOLD analysis project Ga0214545, IMG submission 160064) | Root nodule microbial communities from cowpea collected in UCLA plant growth center, Los Angeles, California, USA - CNSS4 | ecosystem: Host-associated > Plants > Roots > Nodule | place: USA... | reverse complement strand
GATGATAATAATGTAATGTTAATAATGTAATTGTTGATGAATAAAAAAAATAAGATAAACAATTTTATAGAAAATAGGTAAAAATAACCATTAATTTTAAAAAATAATAAATAATCATATTATAAAGAATAGAATTGGTATTATGAAATTTGGACACAAAAGAGAGAATCCTCTTTATTATTGTTATAGATAACACATTTTTGAATTTTCAAGGGATTTATAGATTTTTTTTAATACATAGTACAGTTCTATGAACTTATACTTTTTGATCCCTATATTATTTTTGGTCGAAACACACTGTTTTTTTATTTTTCACTTTTAAATCCATTAATTATTTTCATATTAAATTCAATATTTAATATTTTCTTAATAGTTGGATAAAAGTTAAATTTATATATATTTTTTTAAAATTTTAAAGCTAATTTATCAATCTTAAAACATAAGAACCAATTTTTTACAAAAAAAGGACACATCTTTTTTTTTCTGAAACATATTAGGTGACTATATTTATAAGGGATAGCTGAAATTTTAAAATTTCAGAGTTTCTCAATTTAACCTTTTATGTCCAATTTTAACTTTTTTTTAATATTAGTAAAAAATATAATTTTTAAAACAAGTTTTTTGTATGCATTCACATTTTTTCAATTTATGATTATTTATAATAAACTTTCATTTCACATTAAATGTACATATATGCACACACGATTAATCATGTCAAAAATATACATTTTCTAAAAATCATTGACAATGTTTATGGCTATAATAAACTATATATTAATCAATTAGTACATAACTGGATCATGCTATTCTTTTGACTTGGCCATGCAATGAGAGATCGAGAGAGATGAAGAGTGGAATCTCTCTACCTTGGTTTTATTTTCCAACCTTTATAAAAATAAAATAAAATATATAGGAAGAACAAGGCTTTTCTGGACAAAACACAGTAACAAGAGAAACTTAAAAAAGGGATAAAGTGTTATGCAACAGAGAGAAAGAGAGTAAAGTGAGAGAACTAAGAAGCACAACAAAGCCACTTTATTTTGTTCATCTAACCTAAACCCTCCTCCTTTTACCTGTAACACTCTCACTTTATCAGCGTGACACAACACAACCAACCAACCTAAGACCAATGTGTAAGACGATGTTCCTCTTTTCCTTCTCCTCTTTCTCTCTTTCTGTCCATTTCATCATGTTTTCATTCTAATCTTCAAAAATCATCAACCCCCCACTTCCCTTTTTGCTTCAAACACTTCTTCCCCCTCCTCAAAATTGCACCTTTACTCTCACGCTGATGGTGATGGCACACACCACACCCCTCCACCGTTTATGGCACCCCTTCACTCTCCTCTGTGTGATTCTTCTCCGTGCAACCCCTTCACTCTCAATTGATGCTCACCCACAGGATAAAGCCTCTCTTTTTCTGTTCGGGTCAAGACTGCAAGACCCTTACCAGAGTTTGTCCAGCTGGGCAGGCTCTAACTGCACTTTATGGAGTGGAATCACCTGTGACAACACAACTGGGAGGGTGCTTTCCATCAACCTAACTAGTATGAACCTTTCAGGCCAAATCCACCCCAGTTTGTGCCAGCTTCCGTACCTCAGCAAGGTGGGGTTGTCCCGCAACAACTTCACTTCCCTTCTTCCTGAATGTTTTGGAAATTTGCTCAACCTAAGAGTTATTGATCTCAGCTATAACAGGTTTCACGGTGGGATACCAGATTCTTTCATGAGGCTCAGGCACCTCACTGAGCTTGTTTTGAGTGGGAACCCTGCTCTGGGTGGTCCACTGCCTCCTTGGATTGGAAACTTCTCTACAAATCTGGAAAGGCTACATCTTGGTGTGTGTTCATTCAGTGGGGGCATACCTGAGAGCCTGCTTTACTTGAAGTCCCTCAAGTATTTGGACCTTGGGAACAATCTTTTGTCTGGTAATCTGGTTGGTTTTCATCAGCCTTTGGTTGTGCTCAATCTTGCTTCCAATCAGTTTGCTGGCACTTTGCCTTGTTTTTCAGCTTCAGTTCAGTCTCTTACTGTGTTGAATTTGTCTAACAATTCTATTGTTGGGGGACTGCCTGCTTGTATTGCTTCCTTGCAAGCTTTGACTCATTTGAACCTGTCAGGGAACCATTTGAAGTATAGAATATATCCTAGGCTTGTGTTTTCAGAGAAACTTTTTGTTTTGGACTTGAGTTATAATGATTTTTCTGGTCCTATTCCCAGTAAAATTGCTGAGACTACCGAGAAGCTTGGCCTTGTTCTTCTCGACCTTTCTCACAATCAATTCTCTGGTGAAATTCCTGTGAAAATTACTGAGTTGAAAAGTTTGCAGGCTTTGTTTCTGTCTCACAATCTTCTCTCTGGAGAAATACCTGCCAGAATTGGAAATTTGACCTATCTTCAGGTCATTGATCTCTCACACAACTCTTTGTCTGGTACCATTCCATTCAGCATTGTTGGGTGCTTTCAGCTGTATGCTCTAATACTGAATAATAACAATCTTTCTGGGGTAATTCAACCGGAGTTTGATGCATTGGATATCTTGAGGATACTTGATATAAGCAACAACAGGTTTTCCGGGGCTATCCCACTCACTCTGGCTGGATGTAAATCTCTCGAGATTGTAGATTTTAGTTCCAACGAGCTTTCTGGATCCTTGAATGATGCAATAACAAAATGGTCAAACCTCAGGTATTTGTCCCTTGCTCAGAATAAGTTCAGTGGAAATTTGCCTAGTTGGTTGTTCACATTTGACGCAATAGAAACAATGGATTTCTCACATAACAAGTTTTCTGGCTTCATCCCTGATATTAATTTTAAGGGTAGCTTGATATTTAACACTAGGAATGTCACTGTTAAAGAGCCATTGGTTGCAGCAAGAACCGTTCAACTGAGAGTTTCAGCTGTTGTTTCTGACAGCAATCAACTCAGTTTCACTTATCATCTATCCTCAATGGTTGGAATCGATTTATCCAGCAACTTGCTCCATGGAGAGATTCCAAGGGGCTTATTTGGTCTAGCTGGCCTAGAATATCTGAATTTGTCATGCAACTTTCTCTATGGACAGCTTCCAGGTCTGCAGAAGATGCAGAGTTTGAAAGCCTTAGATTTGTCACATAATTCCTTGTCAGGACATATTCCAGGAAACATTTCTAGCCTTCAAGATCTGTCCATTTTGAATCTGTCTTACAACTGTTTTTCTGGGTATGTTCCCCAGATGCAAGGTTATGGCAGATTTCCTGGTGCATTTGCTGGAAATCCGGATCTGTGCATGGAATCTTCCAGTGGAGTATGTGATGATGGAAGGACTCGAACTGTGCAAGGAAGTTCTTTCAGGGAAGATAGGATGGAGGGACCAATATCTCTGGGGATTTTCTTTATCAGTGCCTTTGTTAGTTTCGATTTTGGTGTTGTTGTTCTCTTCTGTTCAGCAAGGGCAAGAAATTACATTCTTCAAACCAAAGTTTGATTTAATTTTTGTGACAGTTACAAATCTCCTGAAAATTCCGGTTTGTAATTTGGAAGCTGGCTTCTCAGTTTCAAGTGAACATACAGTTTATGTGACTAGCAATACTATCTGGCCATCAACTTCACCAGTGTTATATCATGATTAATGAACAAGTGTCTCAGAACAACAGGATCAAAATGTTATGATGAGTTACAAAAGGTTTAAAGAACACCCATAACACTGGCCACCGGCTTTATGTAAGTGAAGACTAGTCCTGCATCATTCAGCCAGGAAAAGAATAGATGGTTGTGGTGAACATGTGATTGGAGTAGAGATAAATCCTTCATCATCTTGTTGGCGATTCTTCTCTTTTTGATGGAACTGGTTGCAGTTAGATTAGATTGCAACACCGCATCCAATATTCATAATCAATGTGGTGAAGTTGTCAGCAGCAGGAAGCATACTGATTTGGTCTAGTTATGGTGAAATTTTGATCTTGTTCATCAAACTGCAGATTTGCAAGAATGTTTAGTTGAAGAGAACATGTATCATTCTAGATTAACCTAGCTCTTTTCTTGGCTTGGGGAACCTAACTTTTCCCCATAGGTGTTTTGCCTTGTGATCGCGAGTTGATGAAGTATAGTGAGGAGTGGTAAGTGCAGACAAGATAGATGGAGCAGATTTTCATATATTTAAGATTATTATTACAATCATCACACCTTCATCCTTAGTGATCTGCTTTATTTTGTTGTCTTTATAATTACAAACTCGTACCTTGTGATTTATATATACGAGAATGTTAAGAGTGTTCCGAAACATTAGTTGAAAAAAATTAGAAGTAATTGGCGAAAGTAAAATTATTACATGAAAAGTATAAGAATTATTTAATACTTAGTTGTAAGTAGTTAAAATAGCTGAATGAAGTTTTAAGAATATTTTGATAAAACGTACATGTTCCGTACTAAAGGTCTTCACGATATTTGACAGCAGAACACTGATTACAAATATCATTAGGGGAGGACTTGAAACTATGAAAACTGAAAATCATGAAGCAGATTTATTGATTATAATGATTTGCTTACAAAAACACAATCTAGAACATCAAATTCTCCGCACAGAACTAAAAACATCTGTTCCACCAATCTTTTCTAACGTCAGACGTGCATCAAAGCAACTTCTATTGCCAATGAATTTAGTCATCAATAACAGTAATAATAAGTTGTCCTCTAACAAAAAAAGAAGAGAGAAAAGTTGTCATTGCCGGCCTCTAATCCGATGCAGGTAGCCAATTCTATTGAAGTCAAATTGGAATTTAATACCAAAACCCTGAGAAGCTCGTTAATCCTTGTTGCAACCAGTTTAGTGTCCATTTGTATGTGCAAATTCCAGGATTGCCAAAACCAGCCGTAACCCATGTTGTCTACTTTACATTTTCAGCACTGTTCTAATATTTGATAGGACCATCTAGGCTCCCGGATGCAAACTGCCACAATAACAAAAGTTCACATTATCAGTTATTAACGTTATTATTTGAAGATTGAATTTTGTAAAAAACAATCAAGCACACAGGTACAATGTTTATGGGTGATTAAAAATAAATTCTCAAAATATTTAGGATACGGTTTGAAAGAAATGTATAAAATTCATAAGATATGATTAATGTATAATCAGAATTCTTAATCCAAATTAAAAACATGCTTCTGGGACACGAACAAAAAAAGAATTAAGTCATTGTCATCATATTCTTATTTTTCACAAACATGAATAATACTAGCAATCTCTTTCATTTCTTGAAATCATTCAAATCGAGAACAATTTCAATTTTGGTTCCTCTGGGAACAGTGTTTCAAATGAAAAATACTAGCCTCCTTCACAAGTAAAAATAAAAGAAAAAGAAGCAAGGAACCCAATCAAAGCAGACTTTAGTAAAGAAGCAAGATCTTCAAATAATGTGAACCAAGGTGCATTCTCTCATGGACAATACATCTGAAGTTTGAACAGAAAAGTAGTACTTTCTTTTATACAAACATTTCTAAATGTTATATTTAGATACCGTCCCTAGATAAGAAATTGATGTCCCAAAGTAAAAGATTTCAGAAACAAGTCCTTTAAACCAAAACAACTAACCTGCTGAACAATTGGATTTGTTGTAGTTGTAAATTCATGGGTCATTCCTTCCCAAACAATCGTTCCCTTGTGTAGAAACAACAATCTGTATTTATGAAGTAACTTACCAAATTAGGGTACACGAATTCTGGGCAAATTAAGAGGCTTAAGGGGACAGGAAACATCCAATCAATATGAAATAAATTATCACCTATCAATGGCTCTTTTAATGGTACTATGTTGGTGAGTAACAACCACATAAGATGCAATATTCCCAGGTTTTCCACGAGCATCTCGTCCTTTTATATGCACTGAGCGAATCAGATCCTCAACAACAGTAGATGCTATAGGATCAAGTCCAGCAGTTGGTTCGTCATATAAAAGCACCTATACAGAAGTGAAGATGTGTATATTTTATAAACAGAAGGGAGAGAAGAAAAGGAGTCCACATGTTGATTGAAAAACAGTAAATGTTACACCATGTTACATCCAAAAATAATCTCCATTGTTGGAAAGTTACGTGACCATACAGATAACTTGAGCCATCAACTATAGTTCTTTTTTCCTATAGTGACTAACACAAAGTGACAGGTTTTCATATGACTATAGTTCTTATGTGATTATACAGATAACTTGAGCCATCAACTATAGTAACTATAGTTCCAACCAATCCCTACCCTCCTTGCTATGTAAGCAAGGTTGTCACAATTCAAATCCCTCTTTAGCTTCATTCATATTTTTAACATGAACTAGCCTAGGAGTGCCTAGAAATATCCACCCCTCCTGTGTAACACTGCTTGAAACTAATGACTCGCTTATGCTTGAAACATAAGGACCCAAGAATAAAAGTTCTAAGGCACTCTTCTCTGGTAGTAAAAATTTCAAACATTAACAGAGGATAGAAATGGGAAGCTAACACACCTCTGGCTCAATTGATTCCTTTGTGGTGTCACAGATAATAGATCGAGCTAAAGCAACTCGCTTTTTCATCCCACCTGATAACTCAGAAGGCAACCGATCTTCAACTCCCTGTAAAAAACGGGTGTAAGAAGTTAATCTTTTGTAAAACATAATGGCTATACAACAAAAATGGAAGAAAGCAGTAGTTAACAGCAATCTAGTAGTATGAGTATGGAGCAACTTTCTCAGTGGCAGAAAGGAAATGTATGCCACTGCTGCTACCCTTTATGCTTCTGCTGGTGTTTATGGTTTTTGTTAAGATATCATTCTTAGCCCATATTTTCTTTATTATAAATGCAGCCCCTATGTGTATTTTCTACACAAGGAAGATTAGTCTCAAACCCTATTTTCTCTATATTCAACAGTTTTGAACCAGATGCATACCTTCAGTCCAACTGCAGCCAAGGTTTCCTTTACAAGCTCTGATATCTGGTCCTCAGACATGCTCGAGTGTTCATACCTGAACAAATAAATAGGTCAGAAACAAAACAATTAAAGTAGTTAAGAAGAATAGAAGATTAAGAAACTATTTAATCAATCAATTTTATCACATTTTAGACGACAATATGAAAAATGAACTGAAGTTTAAAAGGAGAAGTTGTCTTACAAGAGAAAACCAACATTTTCACGAACACTTAAAGAATCAAAGAGTGCGGCACTTTGGAAAACCTGTTTACAAATTAAATGTACAAAATTACAATGGAAGCATAATAGCGCCCAAGAAGTAGCACATTGCATATTACTGTGACACTTACTAATCCAATCCGAAGACCAGATATATCATCATCGCTTACTAAACCAACCCTCTTTTTTCCTCGAATGTAAACTTCCCCCTGTTAATTTGACAGTGAGAGCATTCAAGAAATGAACTCATTTGGATGAAACTAAAATCAAATAACAAAATCCCAAATCAAATACTTACCTTATCCGGAGCAAGAAGTCCTGCTATAATCTTCAAAACTGTAGATTTACCAGTCCCAGAGGGACCAATTATTCCAACAGCTTCACCGTGCTTAATCTATTCATTATATGAAAAAGAAACAAAAAAGAAAAAGAGAAAAAAAATTAGCAAACTTTAAGTCAGGTAGATCTCCCCTACTCCTACCGACAATTAGGCCCGTAAAACAGCATGTGCAAGCAGGCCCTCTTTTATTGAGAGACTCCATATTTTAAAAGCTCACACATTAGCACCACCCTTTTATGTTGTTTTTTTGCATCCCAAATATAGAGGGATCTAATTTTCGTGATTAGAACATAGCCTCCAAAATTTTTAAGACGACCCTATTGACAACTGGTTTTCATTTAACCCACTTCTTTCCCTAAATGAATTAATCAAAAAACAGGTTTCTAATGGAGCTCAACAAAGTTGTTCTGTCCGTGTTACAAACCTAACACAAGGGTCAAGACTTGGTTGTCATTGTTGTAAGCATTCACCACTTCATTATTTCATGCTAGATAACACACTCGACAGAAAACAACGAAAGAAGCAAACCAAACACAAGGATATGGACATGTTGGATAAATTTCTATATAATCATTTACAGGAGAAACCAATGAAAAGATAAAAGGAATTTAGTTTCTCTCATAGTTATAATTAACTTATCTACTTTACCTTTCACGGAAGTTATAATAGAGAGGTTCAATGAAAGTTCAGTGTTTAAATTGATTTGAAGTCAAGGAAAAAACTCCATTCATTTTCCTTTCCTACAAGTGCATAACAAAGTGACATAACCAAAACCATTGTCAAGTACAAAACCCCTCACCTTGAAGCTGACACCATTTAAGATTTTCTTTTCCCCGAAAGATTTGTACACATCTCTACACTCAATAAGAACATCAGAATCATCATCCTGATCCCGCGCCGCGCTCAGCTGTTCTGATTTGTGCGAACCCTGGCAACAACCTTGATGTCAGCCAGATATCCATTGGAAGAAAAACAAAAAAAACAAAACTTTCTGTGTACCCAGAACCCCAGACTCACTTAACACCAACCCCAACAACAAAACATGATTACTGAAGCAAAAAGCGAAATCAAATTATAGACATTTACATTGAAATTAATAGGGGAAGAGTCCTGGCTCTTGAAGTTCTGCGGAGGTGCGATGCAGGCGCACACAACCTTCCTGTGATCCCTATCACGGTGGTTGCTGTAACGGAAGGCGTTGGGAGGAGGGATTCTGGTGGAAGCGTTTTGTGCAGTGAAGGGTAGAAAGGGGGTGGTGGTTGACAGGGAAACCATGGTAATGAGGAATGAAGAAAGAAAAACAGAAGAGAAAAGAGTTAATATAAGTGGGGTTGTTGTGTTATGAGATGGAAAGCATGTGATTCATATGGGGTAGTTTCCTTTCAAAGTGGCAATGATGGTCAAATGGAAATGGCCGGTGGTAGTTGATTTTGCAAAGAAGAGAGAAAGTGTTGTTTGTTGCTTGGGGTTGGGGAAGACCTGATTCTGTTTATTTGTCTTTGTTTCTCTCTAATTGTAGCAAAGTATCGAGAGTTTCGTTTAGTCTAGGCTTACCCTGGATTGGAATTGGAAGGGAAGAAGACAAATCAACACTAAGAATTATGGGCTATGATCTATGCTCGTCCCTCTCACCCTCCCAATTTCACACACGCAACTTTGCATTCTCTTTCACCTCTATAAGATTTTTACAAGTGGATCTTGTTGACACTTTCTTTTCTGTCCCAAAAAATTAGGTTTAAAGTAATTGGGCATGTCATTGAATTCAAATAATTAGTGGAATAGGCTTAAATGCTTTTTGTCCTCATTTTTGTAGTGTTTGTTGGGGATGGTTCTTATTTTGACAGAATGTTTTAAATGGTCCTCATTTTCGCAATTCATGTTTTATTTGGTCCTTTTCTGTAACGCCGTTTAAATCACTAACGAAGCATGGTGGCACGGTTTATATGAGGATGTGTTACGTATACGGTACATATGGCCAATTAACGTTAATTTTTTAATTTAAGGTCAATTTTGCAATTAGGAAATCGCTAATACTTGTCATTTCATCATTGGATTGCAGTTGCACCTAATATTTTGCATGAGGCATCTGTATTTAGAAAAAGATTCTCTTGCCAAAAATTAAAGATACTCATGTGGGAGGTTGATAGGAGCACACACCCAACAGTTTGGGAAAGAGTGATGTTAACAATTAAAGATGAAGAAATTTCTCTAATTGCAAAATTTCTCCTAAATTAAAATATTAACCTTAATTAGCCATATGTGAAGTACACGTAAGACATCCTAATACAAAATGTGCCACCTGTACAATGATTCGTTAATGATTTAAATGGCATTACAGAAAAGGACCAAATAAAACATGAATTGCGAAAATGATGATCATTTTAAACATTCTGTATAAATGAGAACCATTTTAAACATTCTGTCAAGATGACGATCATCCGCAACAAACACTACGAAAATAAGGACCAAAAAGGTATTTAAGTCTAGTGAAATATTTTAATTGGTTAAAATCTTTGATGTTAATTTTTATTTTAATTATTCAATTTAATCCTTTTAATTTTTAATTAAATTTAATTTTTTGTTAAATCGAGGTTAATTTTGTTAAAAAAATTATAAGTTTAATATAAATATTTAAAAAAAAATTAAAAAAATAATTTCAATATTTAGATATATAAATTCTAAAAAAATATTTTAAAATGAATATATAAATTGCAATTAAATGCAATTAGTATTTTGTTTCTATTTTAGAGAGAAAGGACAATATTACTCTATTTTAAATAAATACATTACTAAATTGAGTCAAAATTTTAAATATAGAGATTAAATTCAATACAATATATTGTCATGTGAGCTTAACACTAACACTGATAATGACATGTGTCACTTACACTATCACATAGCACGATTATGACTTGACATACAGTAAAATATTTTAAAAAATAAAAATAAAAATATTACAAGTTCACACATGACATGTACAAAAGCAATATTTTCGCCAATCTAAACAAAATGACCTAATTAAATTGTTTAAAAAAAAAGACTAAGTTGAAAAAAAGAAAACCAAATTGAATAATTGAAATGAAAATTATAACCAAATAAGGTTTTAGTCTTTTGCTTAATATTATTAGATATTTGGCAAAAAAGATGTATATCATGATCAATTTATTGACCATTTTTACACACAAAAAGAAAACTCAAATTTAAAAATAAAAAATGACTTAAAAGATATTTATACATATAAAAAACATTTACTTGACCTTTATCTAAATAAAATATGAGTAATGGTGGGTTAAATTTAGGTGGGGTTAAGTTAGGCTTACATCATGTAAAGCTTATCGTGATTAACCTATATCAAATTGAGACAAATCAGATTTAAAACAGGTTGAATTAGGTATGGTTAAAGTCATGTTGAGTTGGGTTCAACACAAATGAAAATAAGTTATGTCACACTTATTTTGGTTTTACACATGTATGGTCAAGTTGAGACATGTTTGACACATGTTAGGTAAAGTCGATTTGGAATCTTGTCAAATCTTGCTAAATTAAGTTGAGTCTAGCAAAACCCAAGTTTGCCTAAGTCAATGACATTTTAGATGGACCCAAGTTAAGTGCGTCAGGTTTGGTTGGGCTAAGGTTAAGTTAGGCCAAAGTCAAGCCAATGTTGATCGAGATTAAGTCGTGATGACTTGTGTGGGGCCCATGTCACATCAAGTTGAGTTAAATCCACATCAAGTCAAGCCAAGTTTAGTGCACCTCATATCAAGTTAAGTAAGGCCCACATTTGGTAAATTTGAGTGGATCCACATTAGGTTGAATTGGATCAAACTCATATCAAGCAAAATTGAGTTTGATTCACGATAGGTCAAGTAGAGTTGCGCCACCTTAAACTAAGTAAAGTCAAACCCATTTATGATGAAGTCGAATTAGATCCATATAACATTAAATTGTGTCGTGCCAAAAAAAGATTAAGTATAGTTAGACCCATGTTAAGTTGAGCCAAAATCATTAAACTAAGTCAAATTAGATACATATAAAACTAAATTGAATCAAGCCCACATCAAATCATCTTAAGTCTGATACATCAAATCCTATTGCTCTGACAACAAACCAAGTAAAGTTAAATACATGCTAAATTGAATAAAGTTGTATTTATATCTATTTAGACAGATGAGATCCATATTAAAACAAGTAAAACTCGATACAATATTTAACCATGCGGTCTTGCATTATCCTAGATCTCCGATCTTCTTTTTAGTAACCTTTCAACCATATCTTTCTTTCCCCTCACCAACCCATCTATTTTCATTTTCAATGTAACACACCAATACATCAACACTTCTATGCTTGTGAAATGTGAATATAAAACTAATATAAAATAGTTTTACATTCTCACTCAAATAAAAATAATAATTTTATTGATATTCGCAAATCATTGCTATTGCACTTTTTAAAGTAAAGTAGTTATTATATAAGTCAACAAAAACTTATCATTCACAATTGAAAAACGAATTTGTTATTTCTTTTCATTCCATATTTACTAATGTGTAAGGTTAATACATCTAATCGAAGAGCACATGAAATAAAAATTGCTGCTATATTTAGAATAAAATATCTTCATTTCTTTACTCCTAACAAATTACTACCATAATAATAATATTAATAAAATAAGGGTACAACTGAAAAAAAAAGGTATTTGAGAATTGTGAAATATAAAAAGAATAATTTCATTAAATATTATAAATTGCTGTAAATGTAAGAAGGCTTTAGTATTTGATGAATAAAAATCTTGCTTTTTCAAAAAAAAATTTTCTTTTTTAAAAAAAAAAAAGAAAAAGAAAAAAAAAAGTCTTCTCCAAGAGAGACCTGTATTGCATGAGTTGCTGTTTTACTGTAGTGCAGTGACCCCTACATCCAGATCCTGTAATTTTTTGTGTAAATTCCCCAATTTCAAGGGACCAATTAATCTGAAAATCGGAGTTTATGAACACTGCTTCACAAATACAAAACAGGTGTGTGTTTCACCTTGGCTAACGGTCTCGCGTGTGCACCACTGGACAGCGCAACACTCGATCAGATCCATCCATTCACCGTCGGTGGTTAGCGCTCTCTCCCGCTCCTCCGCCACCGCCACCGCGCGCTCCTGCCGATTCCGATCACCATGTTCAAATTCCTCAAAGAGGTCGTTGGTGGATCTGGAACCGGCCTCAAGGATCTCCCATACAACATAGCCGAACCTTTCCCCTCCGCCTGGGGCTCCTGGACTCACTCTCGCGGCACCTCCAAGGTAGTCTCCGCAATTTCCCTTTCAATTCACTAATATATGTTTGACGAACACCTAAATCTAGTTTGCACCTGTAGAGATAGCTTATACGGTGATGTGATGCTAGATAGATAGAGTGAAACGAAGAGTTTTAATTAGGTGTACACTGAATATGTTTTCATGTGTGGTTATTCGGCTATTCCTTTGTATAACACTGCCACGCCACTGTTTCAGGACGACGGTTCTCCTGTCTCCGTCTTCTCTCTCTCCGGCTCCAATGCTCAGGACGGTCACTTAGCTGCTGCGCGCAACGGCGTCAAGCGTCTTCGAACTGTGAGTTTCGTAATTTTTGAATTTTTATTGTTTTTTTTTTTT
>Ga0214545_1010697_pt1 | contig 13113 bp, 9 predicted proteins | sample CNSS4metaG_FD_160064 | JGI IMG/M metagenome (GOLD analysis project Ga0214545, IMG submission 160064) | Root nodule microbial communities from cowpea collected in UCLA plant growth center, Los Angeles, California, USA - CNSS4 | ecosystem: Host-associated > Plants > Roots > Nodule | place: USA... | reverse complement strand
AGCCATAGAGAGAACGATGTAACTTACAAACTAACCCAGACTCCCCCTGAGCAACAAACCCAGGAGGTTGCTCCATGTATATCTCCTCTTCCAGATCACCATGAAGAAAGGCATTTTTAATGTCCAATTGATCCAGAGGCCATTGGTGAATGGCAGCCATAGCAAGGAAAAGACGAACAGAATTGGTTTTAGCCACAGGAGAAAAAGTATCACAGTAGTCAAGGCCATAAACCTGAGTATACCCCTTAGCTACGAGACGGGCTTTGAGTCGATCTACAACACCAGTAGGACCAACCTTAATAGCATAGACCCATCTACAGCCCACAGGCTTCTTACCAGGAGGAAGAGAGACAAGTTCCCAAGTCCCATTGTGTTTAAGTGCCTGCATTTCATCAATCATGGCTTGTCGCCATCCAGGATGACCAAGTGCCTCATCAACATTCTTAGGAACCTTAATGGTAGACAAGGAGGAAACAAAAGAGAAATATGGAGGAGAAAAACGATGATAACTCAAAAAATTATAAATAGGATGTGGATTACGAGTAGAGCGAATACCTTTTCGAAGGGCAATAGGCCAAGTATGATCGGAGTCCAGAGAAGACGAAGAGGATGAAGGATCCATGATTCGAGAATCTGGTGGAGAAGGATTTGAGTCCAAGGGTTTAGGGTTTAGGGTTTAGGGTTTAGGGTTTAGGGTTTAGGGTTTAGGGTTTAGGGTTTAGGGTTTAGGGTTTAGGGTTTAGGGTTTAGAGATGAGTTACTCGTATATTTATATTTGTTATTCATTAAAAACATGTAAATAAAACACTATTATACTTAGTATAATAATCAAGTACTAATTAACTATAAGATTTTTTTCCTTATACTCTTTCCCATGTAGTGATGATGGATCTTACACAAATTTAAGCCATACTAAAATAAAAGATCAAGTATGCATGCTTGTAGTCTTTGAAGTTTAATGTAAAATTAAGATTTGTTATTGTATCAAATTTTAATATATTTTGTTTCTCAAGCGGATATAATATTTTTAATTCTTAAATTTTGTTTATATATCAAATGTGTTTTTTAACCGGTATCGAAGCGGACAATATAAATAACTCAAATGTTATAATAATACATATAAAATAAATTTTAACATATTTGTCTATTGTTTTTAAAAAGGTATAATTAGTCAAATGGTACCCACTTTTGTTAATATGTGTCAGTTTGATACCCGTTTCTACAAATGTGTCAATCTAGTATTCACTTTTAAAAAAATGTCTTAATCAAGTCTCTTTCAAACAAAAATTACTAAAGCTGTTAACTTAATTCATAACTTTTACCACTAAATTCTACTATAAATATCAATACTTAATTTTGTAAGTCATTTTAAATATCAATATCGTTGACAGTGTTAATAATTTTTTGCTGAAAATGACCTAATTGAGGCATTTTTTCAAAAGTTGGACTCAATTGACACATTTTTAAAAGCGGATATCAAATTGACACATCTAAATAAAAGTGAGTATTATCCGACTAATTAAATCTTTTAAAAATTAAGATAAAATGTATTATAATTTTAGAAAAAAAACAAATTCCAAGTTGGTGTAAAAACTCAAAACACTAAAAACATTTTTAAACCAAAATAATATATAAAAATTTGAAGATACATGTATATAGAACACATATGGGCCAAGCCCCATACTCAGCCCTTCTTTCTATGTACTTATAGTTACAATATTTTTTTCTATTAAATATTAAGACTATTTATTATTTTTATTAATGAATAGTGATAAAAGAATTGTAATGGTCATTAATGCAGATAAATATTTGTTTATGTTTCTAAATAAGAGTAGTTTGACGTTATTTCACCAAAGTCAAAGAAGCTATTTTATTTTTATTTTTAATACAGTTTTGAATACGTTATTTGTTATAACTTTTCATTTTTCTCTCTTTAAATAATTTTCCATCCATAATAAAAATGGAAATAAGAGTATAATTGAAAAAAAAATTACATTATCTTAAAGTTTTAAAAATAATAAATGAAAAGGAAAAACTTTTCTTTAAAAAATAACTATTATGTAGAGACAGAGGAAGTATAATACCTCTTCTTTCTCTGGACTCAAATGTAAAAACAAAACAAAATTGATAACTTTTTTCTATTTTTTAATTAATTTTAAATAGGTTGTCTTCACTGCTATTAAATGATATTAAATGAGAACAGAGGAGCAATATTTGAATATTAATTATTATTTTTATAATAAATATATAAAATTTGACTTTTGTTAAAACAGGTTGGAATAAAGAGAAAGCTAAAATAGTAAAGAAAGAAAAACTATTAAACTATAAATTCAATAAATTGAAAACATTACTACTTTAACATTCTTTAAATAATAACTACAAACATTTATGCAAATTAAATATTTATTTTTCTTAGTTATAGTGAACAGAATGTGCCACTTTCAAAATTTATTAAAATTTGAAAATGAAAGTTACAAAACTTATTGGCAACGGTACTTTGATATGTACAAAATTTTTTACTATTATTTTTCATTGTCATTCACTCTTTTTTTTTTTTTTTCATTTTTACAAATACAAAAATTTATGTTTGTTATTACCATTTTACTTTTAACTACCATTCACATTCTCAAACCTTGTCAATTAACGTTTTGAATGTTTCATTTTTTTTATGTAGTTAGTGTTTCTGATTTTTTAACTAAAAAAAATTGAGGAAATACTAACTAGTGTCTTGATATTAGTTAAAATATAATTAATAATCATTGGTTATATCATTCTTACGTCAAAAATTAAAATAATTAATTTTATTAATTAAAATAATATAAATTCATATAACAAATATATAAAGATAAAAATATCCTTAGAAATTTCTAAACAATAACATTCATTTCAATGAAGTCTCAGATTCATATTTATTCTTTTTATAGACCTTTTAGATGTTTAACACAAATTTTTATTGGTTTTTCTGTTAATTTAATTTTTTTATATTTAATTCTTTTAATTTTTAGTAAAATTAAATTAAATTAAAATATTTTATTATTTAATTGTTTTTTAACTTTTTATTAGTATTCATTACATGAAATATTAAATATAATTTTACACTATTTACGAGTATTTTTAATATTACAGTTAATTATAAATTTTTATAAAATTTAATGCTTATTGTTAATTAATGCCCTTGAGGACCCAGGTTAACATTCCCTAAAGATTAAAATGTGGGATCGAGTAACTTATATATTATATATTTGAGAAAGGAAAAGTGGGAAGTTTTATATTTATGAGAGTACAAAATATGGAGGTGTAAGAAGAATTAGACCATGAAATTTCTTTAAGCTAGAGGATAATATTTTTGTATAGATAAAATAAAAGTGACAGTTCAGTGTAAAAGAGGAGAATATTTTTATATAGATAAAATAAAAGTGATAGTTCAGTGTAAAAGAGAAAGGAAAAAATAGAAGGGACACTTCACTTCAGATAACAGTTAATTGATGCAAGTTCAGTTTTTTAAAACTGAACCCTAAAGCAGTACAGTCCAATTATTATTCCAAATAGTTCAGTTTTTAGTTTAGTATAGCTGGGTTAGTTTCCGTAGCCTAAGTTATTGAAATCAAACAATCTTTTTTCAAATTTATTTTCACAACGAGAAGATGAAAGGGAACCTCGCATTACTTTTAACTTAACTTTTTATACTTCTTAAAATTTGGTGTTCTTATTCACATTTTAGTTTGGTAAAGGACAAATGACAGAGGAACAGTTCAGATTTTAAATAGACCTTCATTTTTCTTTTCTTGTCTTTGGAGAAAAAGTTAGGCATTCCTTTAATCCATTAACAGAGTTGCAAAGAGTGGTGGTGGATTCGCACACTTGCTGCTACACAAATCTTGCCGGAATCGGAGGGAGAAAAACATAAATATAAGCCAAAACCCAGAGCTTAAAACGTAATATTACATGTAGTTATAGTTTTAAACGGTGTGTTTTGCCCTTCAGATAAACACCGATCGTATCTGTAGGAATGATCTATGACAGAGCTCCCAAAACAAAATACATAATACTCTTTTCTTCTTCTTTCTTTTTTTTTTTGCCAAGAACGCACTCCACTACAAATCAAACACGAAATAATGTTTACAAAGTGAACCTATATACCAAAAGCATTGCTTTCACGAGTTATTTTTCTCGATGGACATTGCTATATAGTTAATTCTACATGGTATTGACATTCAAAACCCTACCACTCCTCCTTCTCTTACTATTCCTAAAATTTCCATCTTTCTACACCAACCACACCTGCAAGCATCGATGCGGAGACATACTGCTTCCTTTTCCTGCAGATAAACCCCATTAAAGGATCACCGTCGTTTAGATCTACACGCGGTGAATCCCAACTCATACTCAATATTGTATAACATATCAACCAAGGAGGAAGAAGGGACTAAGGGCATCTTAAAACAAGAGGTCAAGAACCACTCTAAGTTCCAGTATAGCAGAGTCATGAAAAAACTTATGGCCACATTTTTACTATTCTCTCAAGTAACCTATTTTCCTCCTCCTTGGAAACATGTGGGTCAAGATTACGAAGGCCTTTAACAAAACTGTTGGCCTCATCCCGACGGTCGAGCTTACAATACCAATCAACAATGGAGTTATAAGTATTCTGGTCTGGTTTACATCCCTGCTTGATCATGTATCGAACTACATCAATAGCTTCAGCAAACATTGAGTCACCGGCATAAGTTGCAATAAATGTGTTGTAAGTTACAACATCAGGAACAAGTGTAGAGTCTTTCATTTCAGAAAATAGTCGCGAAGCCTCCTTCATCCTACCATTTCTGCAATATGCATAAATAACAGTATTGTATGAAATTCTATCAGGTTTCATACCTTTCTCCAGAACTTCCCTCAGGATTTCTTCTGATTTTTGAAAGTTTTCAGAACGGCTGTACATATACATTAAACTATTATATGTAGTCAAACTCGGAGAAAATCCCCTGTCATGCATGAAGTTCAAAATCTCGTTGGCTTTGGCCACCATCTGCTTCCTCCCATATATAGAAAGCATTGCATTAAGAGTAGTAATGTCAAGCGAAATTCCTCTTCTCCTTAATTCCAAGAAGGCACGTTCTGTATCCATCAGGAGATCACTCTTGCTGTTTACTAGAACAAGGGTCTTCAGAAGAACGGGATGTGTTTCAATAGAGCCGGAGTATATCTCCTCCGCAAAAGCATTCATCCTTTCAATCTCCTTACCATTGGCATAAGCATGGAGCAAAGAAGAATATGACATCTCATTAGGTTTACACCGTCCGTCCTTCATTTCAGCAAGGACTTTCTCAGATTGTTCCCAGAGCCCTCCTCGGGCCAATGCTGCTAAAACAGCATTGTAGGTAGAAAGATCAGGCACAACTCCTGCTTCGAGCATGCTCTTGTAAACGGCCATTGCCTGGTCAAAGGAACCACACCTGCTGTAGGCACTAATCAGAGTGTTGAAAGTATCCCTCTCGGGCACAAACCCAGCTCTCTTCATTTCTTTAAATATGCCAGACACCTGGGAGTGCATTCCATTTTGTCCAAACACAGCCAGAAGGGTGTTCCAAGTAACAATATCAGGGGAGCAATTGCACACCTTGATCTCTTCAAATACTTTCATCATTTCGGCAAACTTTCCTCGGTTGCCATGCATCTTAATAAGGGCATTGAAGGTACAAATATTAGGCTTGCATCCCACGGATCTCATCTCTTCAAAAACTTGGATGGCAAGCTCGTCTTTTCCGGCCTTCTCAAATCCAGACAAAAGGGTGGTGTAGGTAAAGACGTCAGGCTGAATCCCTTTGTCCAGCATTTGGGTTTTAAGCTGGAGTGCCTCCTCCAACAAACCACCTTTAGCACAAGCAGATATGAGGGAATTGTATGTAACAATGGTGGGAGAAAAGGCATTGGCTTCCATCTCTCTGAGGACCTGCATAGCCTCTTTGGGGCGTCTGGACTTGCCAAAAACATCCAATAAGGCATTATAGGTAACCTTGTCAGGGGTGAAACCCTCCAGCTTCATCTGCTCGAAGAGGTGAACAGCTTCTTCGTAGAGAGAACCGCGGCGACAGCAACTAATAAGCGTATTGTAAGTGTAGAGATCGGGGGAAATCCCGCGAGACTTCATGGAGTCAACGAGGGCCGTGACGTTAGACCAAGGCATGCCCATTTTGCCGTAGACGTTGAGAACGACGTTGTAGGTGATGAGAGTGGGGTTGCAGCCGTCTTGCTGCATCTTGTTGAAGAGGTTGACGGCGTCCCTGTACCTGCCACTACTGGAATACGCGTTTATCAAACAGGTGTAGGCGTAGACGTCAATGTGAACGCCGTCGTTTTGGAGAGCGAGGAGCAGGGAGGCGGCGGATGAGACCCGCCCCGCTTTGCCGAGGATTTTGAAGATGACGGTGATTGCAGAAGTGTTGAAAAGCGGAACGGAATGGTTGGTGGTTCGAACCCATTGGAAGACGGCGAAGGCAAGGTCGCATTTGTTGTTAAAGCCTAAGGCCTTGATTATCCCCAATATATCGGAAGCGGGATTTGGTTGGTCCAGAAGAGGACGCAGAATATCATCTAAGTGAGTGGAAAGGGAATTGGAATCGGAACGAATTAAGGTGCGGAGAATTTGCTGACCTGAAGAAGAAAGGCCGTGAGGAGACCATGGCTTGCCGCGGTTGGGGTCGAAGGACTTCCCCAGAGCGACGCGGTGACGGGAACGAGAACTGGTATTCAGGTCATGGATAAGGGTGGTCATTGGCGGTGCTGAGGTTGGAATAGGGGTAGGGGTAGGGCTGGGGCCAGGGGTCATCACTCCAACAGAATTGGGTTTGGAAGAAGGCGGCGACGGCGACGATGACGGTGACTGTGACGGTGGCGGTGGGTTTGGGAGGAGCAGAGGAAGAGCCACCTTTTCTACCATCCCCATCCTCTCCATAGCTTTGCTTCTTGTGACGCTGTGTGTGTGTGTGTGTGGAACTGGCATGCGAAGCTGCGAGCCTGGGATATTTTATGCCGAAGTTTTCCACAACACGTGTCCCGCGTAGCTTCACCAATTTTCAGTGAAATCCAAAAATGGATTCACTCATACCATATCTACCCGCCTAGTAATGCAAGCAGGCCCAACCCCATCATCCCCTCCTACATTAAACCTTAATTTCCCAACCTTAATCCAAACAATAAATTAAAATAAAAATGTTCTCCACATTTTTAACCACCATTTAATAATATTAAATATTTGTTTACCATAATTAATAGAGAATCTTTCAAGTTAGCAACATCCTTTTCATCGTTGGGTAATATAAAGGAAAACAAACAAGACTGCAAGTCCGTAACCAACCTCTTTAAACCTTCTTATACAAACTTCAGAATATTAATCAGAATAATCGGAGATCTACTCTATGTGCGGAATTAATCTGTATGCCTACCATGTTTAGATTCCGTTTTGAATATCAGAAAGAACAGTCATATTATGAAATGTATCAGTGTAAGTTTTCGCTTTGGCTAAGCTTTTTAACTTGTCATGCCCTTAAGTTTTCTTACATTAAGTTCACCGATGCAACTATGTTTATTAGTGAGAGTGACTGATCCTTGTAAATCTGTGCAATATCTGAAGATCTTACCAAGAACAGGTTGAGACACAGGAGGAGCCATTCAAAATGAAATTATATGTCTTTCGGTCTTCCAATTTAAAACGCGTATGAAGGTTCACCCTTCTCGAACTCACATTTTGACCATTCTCTGTTTGTTGCTTCATTAACATCGTTATCATAATAAAATAAGCACCAGAATGGGTTACAGTGCACCGCCAACAATGAAATTGCACTAGTTCAGAACTTAGAATTAGCACTCACCCTGTTCATAACTTATAGACGATCCTACCTTAAACCAAAAGGTAATAGCAATTTAATCATCTCATTAGTTCTCCTATGCATCCAACTTTCAACGCTGTGAATGTGGTACAAACGGTAAACACTTCTAAATAAGCACAGAGGAATAGCAGAATAATCGGCAGAACTTAGAAGCATATAACATTTAAGATGTGAAATAGAAACCTAATACTTAACAACTAACGCTCGCTGAAGAGACTACACCAATCAAAACGAACTCTTCAACAATGCTGGTTCTGCATTTCAAGTGCAAAAAAATAAAAATAAAAATAAAAATAAAAGCTACTTTGTCGCAGGACAAAATACTCCGAAATGTAACTGTTGAATACACCAACGGTCGTCGACCTTCATACAAAAAACCTAAACTTCAGTTTTAAGGAAATGAGGGCTAATCAAGCGAGCAACGTCCAGCATACCAACTCGATCTCTCCCTTCAAATATCTTCTTCAGCTTCTCATCACAAATTATAGTCCTCTTGTCTGCAGGGTCCTATCAGAATTACACCAACAGTTCAGTTAAAACTATGTGTTGCTTAATGTATTCTTGGAATGCAACATAGAAACAGAATAACATGATATATCAAAATAACGCAGCACCAAACCAAACAACATACAGGTAAAACTTGGAAAGATGAAAAGTTAAAATCCCTTTTTGTTAAAAAAAAAAAAAAAAAAAACCCCAAAAGAAGAGAGTAACAATAAGGAAGAATTTTGACAGTGAAGAACGGAATAGAATAGATTAGGTATTTGGAAAAGGAGGGAAGTTGGGGACCTGAAGATTGTTGTCCTTGATATAAGCCCAAATGCGTTTGAGGGCTTGGGTTCTGGAAATCTCTAGAGCGCCGACGAGAGCTGCCATTTCAGGGGTGACTGTGCGGGGTTTCATGATGCCACGGATTTTGCGGGTTCCTTGCTCGGAGTGAGAGACCGTGCAAGAGGTAACGGTTCGCACCATGCGCAGTCCAGAAGGAGAAGCAGAAGCAGAACGCGAAGGCCTCGTGAAGCTCAGAGCGTGGGCCTCTGGAGGGAGAACGGAGGAAGACAAGAGCCCGAAACACAGAGACATAGCCACAGCCATAGCCACGCTATCTACCCACACACAACACACAGAAACCAACAAGATAATACACTCCCACACTCTTTCTATCCCTTCTTCTCCTGCGCCAATATCTCGTTCAATTTACTAAAATACCCTCTCGTTTCAAATTTTTACAAACAATTTATATATAAATATAAATACACACAGAATTCAACAATTAACCGTTGCAATATTTTAAATAAATAATGAAAAAAATTAATCAGAAGAATTCAACAAATTTCCCCCTTTCCAATATTCGAAACCTTTTTCGCGTCCACCGCTTCAAATTAGAAAAAAAAAAATGAAAAGAAGAAGAAAATAAAATGGCGGTGAATGCCCAAACCCTAAACATTTTAAGAAAAATACCTTCTTCTGTTTCCGCATAGCCTGCCCAAGAGAAATGGCCTCAGCCCAGACGAAATCCACTTTGGTCCAGCAACTGCTACATAATTACTTACCAAACCTTCAAAATTCCCATTTTGAAAAATCATTTTCAATGAAGTGCATGAAGTAATTATAGGGTGCAAAACACAATTCCCAACTGGACATTGGTTGGGCAGTGATAAGAAGCCCAACAGGTTGTTTAGGTCTTCGGTTTCCAAGCAGTTTCTTCCTGCACTTCATATGTTTCTTCTTCCACCTCTAAAAAACAAATTTCCCATCCTATAGTTTAATTATATAATGTAGACAAAAATTAAATTCAGTTATCTCTTGAAGCTTTTCGAATGTTATAATTCAAAAATTAAAAATGACTTTTGACTTTTAAATTATGCAATTTAAAATTAAAAAGAAGAAGAAGATTGTATCTTAACTTCTAAATTATATACAAAATAGATAAATAAATTTATCAACAATAAAAGACATAGTAATTTTTTTAATTAATATCAATTATTTAATAGTTAATATAAAATTTATCAATAATAATTGAAAAGACGAAGTCAGAATTAATATATGAAAAATAGAATTTTGATTTTATTTTGTAATAATGTGTCGACATATGAAAAAAATAAAATCCTTAAGAACCGAAACCCATATTATTTATGTAAATAGTTAATTAAAAAAGCTATTGAAGAAAAAAAGTACCCACTCACATGTGCTATTTTGGTAAAAAAAATATAATTATAATACTTCGATCACTTGATAAGTAAATATATGAAACAACAAAAACAAGTCAGTATAATTACTCATACAACATTGGTCAACTCTTTACAAATAATTATACAAAAAATAAATACCAATTACTTTCTGCTGTGCACACTATATATAGGCATTCCAGACCAAAGATAATTTTGAATTATTTTAATTTTTGTTTGAAACCATATCTATAAAAACGATATCTATATGCATATTATTTAAAACTGTTACAACAGTTTAGATAGAACCTTAACTTCCAGGGCAAAAAACCCAAAGGAAATAGGTTTCCCATGTGCAAGGTCAGTGCTTGAATGCACAATCATTAGTTCCTCAATCATTGTCTCTAAATTCAACCAACGAATAGTAAAGTCTGAAGGAAAAGGAAAATTGATGTTATCTATATATTTCGCTTAACCAAACGAAATCATGGCATTTCGAAGCATTGGGTCGTCGTGAATTTGAAAACGACGAAAAGCTATTCAGAAAAGTGTTTGTGTTCACACCAATCCCCGAAAAGCGCCATCGTAATCTGGAAATAGTTGTGGATGCATTAAGGAATAATTAGTTGAAGGGCGTTGCTTAACGAGGAGGATGATTGATGGGAGTGAATACAAAATAGGATAAGATACGACCTAACAAAACCACCACTTTAAGCTTTTTTTCTTTCTTTCTCTCATCCAACAAAACGACACCACAAGCTCACCTCCATTTTACGGCCCAAGTATAGATGTTCGACTAGATATTAGAAAAAAAAAATTGTCAGGAATCCAATTGTGAGTTTAAGTTTTATATTGACTAAAAATAAGAAAGTAGAACACTATATAAAAAATAAAGACTCATAAACTCATTGTCTTAAGATTTTGGGTTGAGAGTGATATTAATACCTTATGTGATTGAACTCAAGTCTCATTGGTATTGTATCTTTCCACTACCTAACAAAAATTATGAAATTGTGTTATCTCCGTTGATCGACGTCAGATTTCTAATAATTAGAGTGAAAGGATGGTTGTAGGAAGCTAGAATGAGTTGGGTGTAAATGTGTAGCAGTGGGTTGTTTTGGTAGATACTCACTTTCTGAGGTTAACCCCAGGTAGTTAAGGTACTCAGAAATCTTACACTTGGCACCAATGTGCAAGGATCCATCTCCCACACACTTTTCTGAAATCAAAGTTCCAACAAACACCACGTCCGTTTGCACATCAAAGTCAACTCGTAATTTCTTTTCCCCTTTGGTTCTATATTTTGTATCTGTATAAAATACAAAACTGCAAGGCCAATTACTCGTAATCATGTTTTCACTCTCAAGGTCACATCCAATTCGATTGTTTTGTAAGCAAACTCTTTCTTCTATCTATCCCGTGCCCATCACTTTTCATCGTTAATTAGCTTTGTTCCTGTTCATCTTTACCCGCTTTTGATTAATTCAACGAAAAGCAAACACCACATGTGAATCCAAATAATCATGTTTATCATTGCTCCCCACCATAATTAATCATCACAACTGATGATCTGTTAATCAGTATATATACCAAAGTTTTCCTGCATAAACCATCGATTGGTTTGGTTTAACATAAAAAAATTGAATTGTGCGTAACATGTATGACATAAATACTCTTAAAGAAATTAGTAAGATTGAAGGAAAAGATTGTTACGGATGGAGATAGATTAATGGGAGAGAGACATGATGATTGATGAGTGTGTGGGGAGGGAGATCCACCTTACCAACCAGTCCTTGGCTTTTGCCACAGCCCTGAACGTGGAGTACAAATCACACATGCTCCTCTATGACCCACACTTAGCCTTTTTTTCTCCATACATATATTCTTCTCATGCATACTTTCACATGCTTTTCTACCATCATCAATCATCCCACCCCAATGCACCACCCTATATAGAGATTAGAGACAAGCTTAGAATTTCAATGGAAGATAAAAGACAAAGGAAACTAAACTTTGATTGTTTTCTTTCTAAAAGTAAACTTTTTTCTTTTGCACTAATTATATGAATTAGCAATGGCCCTGTGCCCGTGACAATTAACAACAATCAGGTTATCGATTTAATAGACACATGTGCTGAATACTATACATATAAATCATTCTGGTATGATTTCATTGTGTGTTGTCAGACCAGAATGATTTATATACTCTGATATTTGATAATGGAATACGATGAGGTTTTATTGATGACAAAAGTCTTAAGAGTATTAAGTAGAGGAATACGTAAGCAGCAACATGCTAGCAGATTAATTTAGTGCCATCTTGTTGAGAGGTAGTAAAGTAAGTACGTAAAAAAATGGAAAATGGTAGGAAGGTGGTAAATGAGTTTGTTTGAGTGACGGTGTTGTCTCATATCATTTGAAATTGAAATCCAAGTTGATTTGAAAAGCTAACGAAAGAAAAAAGGATTGGTTTTGTTGAAGATGTAAATGTTGGCATGCTTAGGTGAATAAAGAGTTGAGTTATAAGTTAAGTTGAGATAGCACATCGCACTATGATTTTGGTGGTTAGAGCCGTGCTATCATGAGTGGTGGTGGGTCTGGTTACTCATGCTGAGATGTGTGCGTTTGGTTGCGTTTAGATCCAAACTTACCCAACACTCTGCCTATATAACCTCTCCCCTGCTTCACTCTCGTCTCAAACTGCCACCACTTCCGCCGGTTCACCACACAACAACAAAACATGGACCAACGTTTGGTTTTCTTGGTTGGTTTCATATGCACCATAGTTGCCGGCGTTGGAGGCCAGGCTCCATCAACCTCCCCGACCACCTCCCCTGCGCCTCCCACCCCCACCACTCCCCAGGCCTCTCCGCCTCCCGCTCAGTCCTCTCCGCCGCCTCTTCAGTCTTCGCCTCCTCCTGCTCAGTCTCCACCACCGGCTGCCTCACCCCCACCTCTCAGCTCTCCTCCTCCGGCATCTCCACCACCTGCCTCCCCTCCTCCGGCCTCCCCTCCTCCGGCCTCTCCACCACCCGCATCCCCTCCCCCGGCCACTCCACC
>Ga0214545_1010695_pt1 | contig 13116 bp, 4 predicted proteins | sample CNSS4metaG_FD_160064 | JGI IMG/M metagenome (GOLD analysis project Ga0214545, IMG submission 160064) | Root nodule microbial communities from cowpea collected in UCLA plant growth center, Los Angeles, California, USA - CNSS4 | ecosystem: Host-associated > Plants > Roots > Nodule | place: USA... | reverse complement strand
AATAGTATTATATAATATAATAAAAATTATATATATATATATATATATATATATATATATATATATATATATATATATATATATATATATAAAACTTTATGTTATCATATTAGTAAAAATAGTTTTATTATTCATCATATTAGTAAAAAAAATCACTGATATTTATAATGACCATTGAAAAAGACTAGTTTTGAGAACGATTTTTTATTGATGGATAATGTAAAAAATAGTTCAGTCACGATTAAGTGTGAATAATTGCTTCTGTTCCTCTTAGTGTTGTTAGAGAACTTAATGTGATTCTCTACTTAGCCAATGAAATTATGAATTATGGCATAACTAAAACTTTTCAAACACTTCAACTATAGGGCTTGTTATCTTATAATATTTGCAAGAATATATGGATGGGCATAAAATAGACCGATCATAAGAGTTTGTGCTGAAAGAGAAGTGTTTATAGAATATTCAAATAATTAATAAAGCAAAATTTATTAGAATTGAATGGTAAGCAAAAAGGGAGACCAAAACTGTATGAAAACTAGTAGCAGAGGCAAAATTCTTTTCGAAATTAAGAGGATGAAAAGGACTGATAAAGCAATATTTGAATACATGTTATTGTGTGGTGTATTTGAACGGGGTCATTAATTTGGGTACGGAAATTATTATGTGGTGTTTGATATTAGTAATTTGGTGGTTGTGAAGGTGGTCAACAATTGCTGCTGAATTGCCAGGGAGGACTGATAACGAGATAAAAAACCACTGGCACACCGTCCTCAAGAAGCGATTTCAACAAAAACCTGTGGCCAAACGCGGAAATGAAAAAGAAGCCGCTATTTCCAAATCAATGGAGACCTTATACAGTGACCACAACACAACAAGTGATGCTTCTGCTGCTGCTGCTGCTTCTGCTGCAGCAGCAACCGCCACAAATCATCAAAGTTATGATGATCTTTCTGTCTTGGATGCATACACGGAGCCTGTGTCTGCAGATTTCTGGACAGAACCTTATTTACTTGACAACTCCTATGTCCCACCCGAGTCTGAACCTGTTTACCTCAGTCCTATGTACGATGTACAACTTTGGAACCAGAATGAGCTGTTCCTGCAGGAATGTGAGGGTTTTTTCCAATGGTGAGAACCTTTCCGTGCCACATGGGACTTCTAAGTTCTACCCTGCTTCTACTCTTTATGTGTGATTATGTGTGATTGTAACTATATTTGGTGTTTAGAATAAGAGAAGGAACAGTGGTGCGTAAATAGTTTTAGTTCAACATCTCCATCACTATAATTTAGATCCATGTACAGAGAGAGAGAGTTTGGGTTTGTCTTTGATATTGCACATGCTAAGATCTAAGTATAATGAGATCTTCATATCAACACTAGTAAGACCCGGAAGTTACTCTTTGTACCTTTCCGTTGGACCCAGCTCAGAGATTTTTCCCAATCTGTTAGTTATATGAAAAGAAAAATGTATCATAAATATTCAAGATGCTAAATAGAAAAAAAAATTATGAATATTATAGATGATATAATTTTGTATGTCATGTTTAATGAAACCGTCGTGTATTATAAAACGAGAAAAAAAAGAAGAGTCAATATTAGCTACTGTCAAAATCTAGTGGTATATATGTCCGTAGTAATATGGATATTTATTTACCTTTGGATTTATCTGGTATTAACATGATCTACGGACTGAAATCCATATATAAATTATGTGGTGACAAGATTTTTTCGATAAATTTTATTCGTAGTTTTTTATATTGAATTTAAAAAATATATATAACAATTTAAATATATGGATAGTAATAGTTTAATAATTATGCTTTAAGTCATCAATCATATATATGATATTTAAGAGTGAACAGTGTAAATTATAAATTCAACCAAAGGTACGGGTGAAGAAGACAAATGATAGACAAGTTTTAACGTCTGAATTTTGTTGGGATGCCAAAATTTTATTATGCTAAAAAGTCTTAATTATAAATATCATTTCTAATATATAATTGATGTTGCTTAAAGTGGCATAACATCCAATGGTTGTTTTCATGCATAAGGAAATAACATATTTCTCCTATTAGAAAATATATTTTACTTACAAATAATTGATATTGCGCAAAAGTATACCTGGTTATGTTTGAATATATTAAATCACATGTATAAATCAATGTTTTCATTTTTGTTTATGTAGCAAGTAAAAGTGAAAGTAATGTACTAAATGTTTAGATTTGTTAAACTGTGAAAGATGAAAGAAAATTTGTTTTGGATGGTTGACTCACGTAGCGATAAATGATAGAAATGGTATTGAGAGGGTGAGTTATGACTAAACTTATGCCTTTAAATAAATTACAATTGAATATATTTGATGAAATGAAATTTTTATGTTAAGTTTGTATTAGAATAAAAATAATTTAATGTGTTTTTATCTCTTTAGCAGTTTGAGAATTAATTTTATATAATTAATGATATATGTAATTAGCATACAACATTTTAATGTGTGAGAATGCATTTAAATTGATAATGGTCAGGAAATATAGGATTTGGTAAATTTTATTTTAATGTGTGAGAATGCATTTAAATTGATGATGGTTAAGAAATATAGGATTTGGTAAATTTTACTTGGTTTGATGATAAGAGATTTGTGTTCGAGTAATTATTTTTAAGGAAAAATACGATTGTTTAATTTGTATTCAAGTATAATGAGAGAGATTTGTTACGTGAGACTATTAGATCGTACTCATTTTTTTATTCACACTCTCATTCCTTAGTTCATGTGTTTCATCCAATGCATTTTTTCTTTTTCTTTTTTTGTTTATATTGTATTTTGTTAAAAATTGAGATCATGAATGCAAAACGTATTGTATTTTTAAAAATCATTGTTATAAATGTCGTTTAAATTGATGTAAATTAAAGTAATATTATTAGTATCGAACTTTTGTTTTAAAATGTACTTAATTTCACATTTATTGATACAATTTGAAACTAATTTATATATATATATATATATATATTTTTTTTTTTTTTTTTTTTAAATTTTTTTTTTAAAATATTATTAAATTTAAATTTATTAATAAAATTTTAAATTTATTTTTTTATATATATATATATATATTTTTTTTTTTTTTTTTTTTGAAGTCACTTATACACATAATTAGGAGTGGCAATTAGGGTCCGGCTCGTCAGGCAGGCTCGCGATAAAAACACGGGACGGGCTAGGGTAGTGAGCCTGCAAGCCCGTAGTGGCCCGACTCACATAAGCCCACATAAGCCAAATATTATGTATTTTTTAATGTTGTAAAATTTAAAGAATACATTGTGTATGTCATAATATGAATATGATGAAAATGTTGAATCATCAAACTCTCTAAAGTCTTTATTTAATTTTGTGAACGTCTTAAAGTTTCCTAATTTTTAAATATTGAAAATTTTATCATAAAAATTAAAAAAAAAATTAAAAAAAGCGAGTCAAATGCAAGACGGTCTGGGCCCACCCGCAATGTGCGGGCCGGCCCGCATTGCCATCCATATACATAACGTAAATCTAATATTATTAATCAATTAAGGTTAGCTTTTATTGATTTCCATGCCTTATTTTCTTATGATTATTTACGTATTTTCTTTTTCCATGAATTTTCCTACATATATATACTTACAACTTTTTCTCGTATACATATGTTCCTTATATTTTTATTGCCGTTTTCTTAAATACTTTTCAATTTTTTCTGTATATTTACAGTTTTATGTAACATTTATCTTTTATAACTTTTTAAAAAACAGTTAAATGTAAGTTTGAATTTGAAGAATTTTGTTTTGCCAGAGATTGTCTAGGAAACTATCAAAAGTATTTAAAACTATACAATTAATATTATATATTTAATAAAGTTAACTTAATAATCAACATTTTTTTAAGTAGATAAGGTAAAAGAAGATGAATTTATTTTTATTTATATATTTCATTACTTATTTCAATTTAAAATATATTTAAAGACAATTTTACAATATTTTATTTTACAGCAAGAGCCCTTACTAAAGTTGGAATAATATATTTTGAGCTCACAAAGGTACTATATTAAGGATGTCAATTTTCTTCTGTTTGAATGTATAAATTCATATAGATCCGTTCGTGACAAGTAGAGGGACTAAGAGCCACACATGCATGATATTTAAGTTTCTTGGAAAATGGAAACATAAGAACGAAAAAGAAAACACCATTTACATTCGTGTGGGTCCGAATAAAAGATTAAGAAAGAAAATTCAAAACTAAATCAAGCTGAACGATAAATGCTTCTGGTGTCCCCAAGTTGTGAATAATTAGTGAACCCATTTTTAACATTTTAATTATAAAATTATCAAATATGCTTAATTTAAAAACCGATTATATTTAACAAACTAACTATACAGCTCAGATGTTGTATAGGGTAGCCCAGTAATATCGATCCCATAAATGAATACATTTTGGTTTCAACAAGGGACAAATACATCTATGAACAATTCACTTCTAGTTTAGGGGTACAAATGTACATCTTAGTATATCTGAGTTTAGGAATATAGATGTAAATTCTCGTACATACAAAATCAGACATACAAACATGTACATTTGGATTCAGACATACATACAGATGTATAAGCTAAGAGATTTATCTTTACATTTACCTTTTACTCATACTCAAACTGAAAGTATCACTGACTCGAATATCGGAATGCATGTAAATATTTACTTACTCTCCAAAAACATCGTTAAGTAATAGTTCAAAAGAGAATCATACAAAGATGAGATGAAAGAGAATCTTGCAAAGACGAGACGAAGGATTGGAAACTTTTAAACAGTTTGATTCCATACAAAAGCATGAAATTCATAAGTTGATTAATTCTAGTTACTGTGATCGTCGTTATACATTAATTAATTAAATATTTATATATATATATATATATATATATATATATCGTTGGATATAAATGAATATATTTATAACTAAATTAGTATTGATGAAGATGTGAACATGTTTTATCTTTTAAAATTTCCTTCTTCGTTTTGAATAAAAAAAAGTTATAAATTGTTTTTACAATGGTCAAATACCAAACTCGTGTTCAACATTTTCGTTGCTTGAAAAAAAGAAGTCAAATAACATGTTTTTCATATTTTAAAAAATTGAAAATAAAAACTACAAAACCAACCGTCGGTTCAACTCTTCGTAAACACTAAACTCCTTAATTAACAGACAATACGATAAAACTTATAATAAAAAAATTATGATAAAGCCAGAAAAAAACTATTCGCATTTTCAAAGATAAACGATTACAAAACTAATTTGCGTACTATGTTTAGGTTTAAGTCATGCATTGAATTTTCAACCAATGGGAAATCAACAATTAAACATACAATAACAATTTAATCACTAGAATTTTAATGATTAATAAAATATATTTTTGAAATGGATAAAACAATAAAATATCACTAAGACAATAAATAATTAATAAATTACATGTCAAAGTTATAATAACAGATCGAATTGGTTGTTTCAATTAAAAAGAATAAAATAAATATTAAAATTAGATATTATTTAAACAGTTTAATCCTTCTGCTATAAATTTAATTGGTGTAATCCAACATCACTAAAAAAATTTAAACATGTACATTAAGATTACAAGGGATAGTTTCTTATGTAATATGAATAATAGTTAACTCTCCTCCTACATTCGTAGTTGTCTTGTTTAAAAGATAAAGATGGAAATATTTTTTCTCTTTTTATTTGTTTATTATTTCACTGTTAGTTAGTTTCGTACATGATAATGAAATAAATTAATTACCTTTTATTCATCTATAAGTACAATTTTCCAATTTATTAATTTAAAAAAATAATTGAATAAACTAAATCTAAAAATAAATAAAAATAGTTATTTTTAATCTCCATCATCTATTTTATTCTATATTAAAAAATTAGATTAATTAAGTCATAGTTGTGCTTATAATTAGTTTTCGTGTAGATAAAATTGCAAAATATATATATATATAGTTTTTATTACTTGAATAAAAATCATGAAGTTTTTCAATATAATTTTATTTTACAATTAGCAATCACAAACAAATGAGATAAGGAGAGGTTTTATTATCTCATCTTGTTTTGAAAGTAAAGATTTACTTTTCTATCTAATTACGTGGATGTGGAGGTTGACAATAAAGTTTGAAAATGTGAAAATAATATTCTCAAAATTCATATATTTAATTGTTATTATTAATATCGAAAATCTTCGATTAGAAAATGGACACTTTTGAAGTTGTATTTGATATATAATATATTTTAAATAAGTTTTTATAATTTTATCTCTTTCACTTATTTGGATACTCTTATATTTGATATCGTTTTTCTGGTACAAGTCCCAAATAATTAATAGGAAACCCCTTATAATTATTTGAATCTTAATAAGTGGTTTTTTCTAATTCCGATTTTTAGTATCATGTTTGAAAATATATAAAAAGTAAATTTGTCTTGTTTTCATCTTCATGGATATCTTCCCTTTTATGACTTTAAAACAAATGAATCTATTAATTTATTTTTCATCCATAAACTTATCTAAACAAATATAAGACTAAAAATAATTTATCAAAATTTAATCAAAAATTAAGAGACGTAAAGATATATGTGTGTGTGTGTGAGTGTGTGTGTGTGTGTGTGTGTGTGCGCGTGTGTGTGCGCGTGTGTGTGCATGTGCGTGTGTGCGTGTGTGTGTGTGCGTGCGTGCGTGCGTGCGTGCGTGTGTGCGTGTGTGTGTGTGTGTGTGTGTGTGAAAATCAAGTCAGAACTAAGGATGTTAACGGGGCGGGTAAGGTATGAGTAATAGCTCCCCCATACCTATCTGTTGGATAAGTATTTGCCCCGTATCCGTATCCATATCCGTCGGGTATCCGTTATGCGGGTACCCGTCTATTTTTTTTCATATCCGCGGGTATCCATGGGTACCCACGGATATTTACAAAAATATTTTAAAAAAATAAATATTTAACCATAATTAGTGCTTAAATCAACATGTTAACTTTCTCCGATTGATTTCTGAAAAACAAACAAATAAAAGATCATTAACAATTTATATTGTAGTTTATTTTTGAATGAAATATTAAAGAAATTACTAATTTCATCAATGTCCACATCTTGCAACATTGTATAAAGTTTCATGTTGTCCAATTTTCATCTATAAGAGCCTGAAAACATAAAAAGTTCATTAAAAGTTTCTAACCATCACTTTATTAAAATATCTAAGTAAAAGTGTTAATTTCATTACCTTCCATATTGGTCCATAACCAATCTTGGAGATACACCAATGCCTCCAGAGTATCTAGAAGTAATCTGCTCTGATGTGGGATAAGAATCCAACCACCTTTATTGAATGAAGACTCATAATGTTTTTTACTAATATATATATATATGTTTAGTGGGTACGAGTATCCACGAGTACGGATACTATGATACCCGTACTCGTCCCGTTAACATGCGAGTATCAAAAATACTCGTACCCACGGGTAGCGGATATCTATTTTTAATATCTGTTTCCTACCCATTGCGGGTTTTATCCGCGGATACCCGTGGGTACGAATTTTTTTGACATCCCTAGTCAGAACTAAAAATATTTATGAAAAAAAAAACATATAGTATATAAATTTTTCTTTTGTATTCAAACAAAAATAAATATACAAACAACTTATAAGATAAAAATAAAATATTAACTATTAAACTAATATTTCATTGTTAAGAGATAAGAGAGAGTTGTCTTATTTATGTTAAAAACGGAAGAAAACAAATGAAAAAAAATAAGAGCAAAAAAAATGAAATTGGATCTAATTATTATTATTTTTGTTTAAAAAAATAAAAGAAAACATGTGAGAGTAAAAAATAATAGAATATTAAAAATTAAAAGACAATAAAAAATATCTCATAAATTTTTTTATTTTTATTATATTTTATTATTTATTAATATTAAATATTATACTTTATAAAAAATAAAAATTTATCTAATTTAATTTTCAATAATATATATTATATATAATTTTAAAACTTTTAAGATATATTCTTAAAAAAAAATATTTTGGGGGCCATGACCCACTAAACTAAGATCCGTTGTGTATAATTTATTTTGTCTTATTCTCATCCCTCCGCATAGGTGTCCATGTTTTCATTTGTTTGTTTATTATTTAATACCAATTAATTAATTTTTATAAAAATAAAATAAAAATTATAATAAAAAAATATTATAAAATATTTATTATAAAAAAATATTCTTATATAAAAAATATTCAATTTCAAATATTTAAAAATAAATTATAAAAAAAAATGAAACTATTTGTTTTTCTATTTCTAACCCTGGAACTAAATATAAAGCAGAACTATCCTTCTTCATTTAACTTTTAAACCCTCTCACCTAAAACTATAAAACAAGTCTTTAAAAATAATGTCACTAAAAGGAATGATCATCACAAACTATTTTATGATTATATTAAAATTAAATTTAAATTTACGAAATAACTAATTAAAACTAATTTAATTATTCATTATTAATCTTCATGTAAATAGAACATTAGGTAGTATTCATTTTATGGGCGAATTTTTATATAGGTCCATAAAAGGAATTTATAAAAATTATATTTAATGAATTTTTGTAAAATAAATCAAAATGAATAATTTTTTAAATAATTTTTCAATATAGGAAAATAAATGAATAATTTATTTTTTATTCAAGTAATTACAATTGAAAATGAAATTTATCTAATTTATCTATTTTGTCACCCTAATTTTGTGAATGTTGTGAGTTCTCTATGTTTTGAAGAAATGACGGTCAAGCAAGCATACCTCGTTCATGTTACCACCATTGTTGATGAGGTCCTCCTCTCTCCAATGAATTTTTGATTTGGAATGAATATTTGAGAATGAGAATGAGTTTTTACATAACAAAAAAAAAGGTGTTTTTTTGTGATAAATTAAAACATAGTGATTTATGAATAACCACGAGTAGATGATTTAGTATATAAGATGACACACAGTAATTGATATTAAATCATAGATGGGTGATAAACTACAAAAGCGTAAGTAGACAACAACTAAAGATCTTATTTAGTTCAAAAATGTGTGACTTAAGCTTTAGACAATAGTTTGACAATGAGTTTTCAATTATGGAGTATGCAATCATGAGCTTTACTTATAAGGTGTTTTCTTCCTAAGTCACATAATTAGATTTTAAAAATATTGTGTAAAAATATTACAATATTATACCATAATATTGGTGTAAATGTTTTTTATAATTAAAATTATTTTTATCAACAAAATTAGAATGAATAAATTAATTAATTAACAGTAAAATTAAAAGAATAAAAAAATCAATAGTTAATAAAAATAAAAATTTTACATTAATAAAAAATTAGAATAGATATTTTTCTATAATTAAAATTTTTTTTAGTAATAAAATTTAAATGAATAAATTAATTAAATAACACTAAAGTTAAAAGAATAATGAAATATAAATAATTAATAGTAAAAGAAGGGTTATATTATAAAAACAAAATTGGGATAAATGTTTCTCTATAGTTAAAATTATTTTTATCAATGAAGTTTAAATAAGTGAATTAGTTAAATAACATAAAAATTAAAAAAGTTAAGAGTAGAAATTAATTATGCAAATAGGATTGCAAGTCGTAACGAAATTTTAATATACTAATTGTTCTCCTTGTGACATATGCAAGTCGTAAGTACAGGACGTCTTTGGCTTGGGTCAGCAAGAAAGAAATTGGAAACTCCACCATGCAAAATATTATGCATTTAACTCCTTACAACTTCACTTCCAAAATTTATTTCTTGAACCTTGGATGAATTTCGTGAGCATTTCTTGCAACCATCTTCGATTACAATATGGTGTGGTTCTGACTGTAAGGCATGAACAAGGGCCATGTAAATACTTTTGGTAACTATGACAAAAGTGTGACTAATAGGATTTATTATGTATTTTTACAATTTGAAATAAAAATCTCCACAAAATAACTATTTTTTGTAGTGTCAATTTGTTCACCCACCCTAATCAACATCTCACATTTCAGTCTTGTATTATATACAATAATTAAATTGAACAATACAACTGAAACCGTCAATTAATTGTGACAGAGATATTAAGTTGCGAGTTAATTGATATACAAAAAGAACATTATCAAGTTACAAACCACCATCTAAAATCAAGTTGTCCTCCTTTATAGTGGTATCATATTTCTCATTTGACAATCACACTTGTATGTTTATAATTTTTTTTACATTTATGAGAAATTTTTCTTTTTTGTCATATGATGTGAGACTCTAGTAGCACTAATCCAAAGAATATAATTCTTACCATGAAAGTGAGCTATGATTTTGGAAATATTAAAAATATTAAGAAAATGTTATTGTTATACTATATAGTGATGTTAAATATTCATGTTGACCCACCTCTCTTTGATAAAACATGAGACAAACTACTATTGTTCTTTATCATAATCTCTTATGATTGTGAAAGAGTTCTCTAGAATTTTCTAAACTTTTGCTACCATGATAATTTTCTAGCAAGAAAGTTCATTCTTTTCCATTCATCAAGTTATCAATATAAATATGTATCACAAAACTCTCTTACACATTATGACAAAATTACACTCATTAAAAATAATCATCAAATAATATACCTAATAAGACTATAATTGTGCTCATAAATAGATTAAATAAAATAATATTCATCATGATAATATAATGTTTATATATATATATATATATATATATATTTAAACACATGTTAAAAATAAAAGTCTAAAAAATATATATAGTTTTATGTTTACACTGTAGTTAAAACTATAAAAGTTTTGAAATGTTACCCTAAAATTCTAGTAATAGTTTACTTTATGCTTAATTTATATTTTGGATTATGCATAATTCTTAATAAACTCAGCAACAAACGAATTACCTTTGAGTTTTAAAAGAACACGTAATTATGGAAAAAGACATGTCAATAAAATAAATTTCTATTTTTCTTCTAATACTATTTGCGTCATTAATTATGTTCTCAAATATTATTTTTAACTATAAATCAGAGATCCTAGACAAATCACGTCGTTTTTTTTTCTGATAAAGATGTCTGTTTTTTACAACCTTTATTTTATTATTATTTTAATCTCATTTGTTCACACCTGATTCAAACATAAGAAAAAAAAAGGTTGAAATATTATCCAACAAAATGGACGTGGTTCAGTTTAGATCACAGGCCGCTATAATTGATTTTTTAAATATTGTGCAATAATTGCGATGCTAATCTCGCGTTATGTGTTTATATCTTATTATATTATCCTCTCTTATAATTATAATTATATTATTTGTATTTTTAGGTAATTTTTTTATATAAAAATAAAATAGATTAAATATGTTGCATTAAAGTTGTGTTATAATAAAAAATTATATCGATAGCACTACAATTTCTCATAAACAATCTATTTTAATAATAAAAATTGTTAGTTTCCAAATAATATAGATTCGAATTTATAAAGTAAAATGTTATTGGTTACTAAAATATTACGAATAAAGAATTATAAGTAATCGCTAAATTTGTTATTAATTAATTAGAAAATAATTTATAAATCAGTTTTTTTGTAAAAAAAAAATCTTGTTAATTTTTTTTGGTAGATAAAATTTTGTTAGATAAATTTTAGAAATCAATTTAGAGATCAATTACAATTTTTTATTCATAATAATGATTATTTTAGTAACTAATAATATAGTAACTATTAACTTTTGATCACGTGACTTATTTATTTTGTTTAATTACTATAAGAAAATCATTAAATAAAATTTAGACATTAAATTAATTAATTATTATATTGACTAAATTAGACACTATTTTATAAATAAAGTTATTAATTATTAATAATTATTTTAGATATATTTTTTTTTTAATTTATGAAACTATTATATGAAAGAGCTATCTCCACTAATACCTTTTTCAGCATTTTTTTCATATTGTAATGCAAAAATATTATTAGCATAGAATACACAAACAAATTCATATACACAAAAAAAAAGAAAAAATTCTTGTATATAAAATAAAATAAAGCTAATAACAGAGAAAATAAAAAAAAGAAAATAATGCAAGAGTGAGAAGAAATAAGAGAGAAGGAGCAACTTTTATATGTGTAATAAACTTGTCCCCGTAGATATTACTCGAATCCGTCCCCGTTTTGATGGGGAATTTCCGCATTGACTGGGTATAGGTATGGGTATGGGTCCCCGACTTTTTCAATTGGATATGGGGATGGGTATGGGGATGTACATATCCCCGCCATATTACCCGTCCCCATTTAAATTATTAAAATATTCCTAATTAATTGAATAACCACACATATATATATATATATATATATATATATATATATATATTATTTTTTATTTATTTTATTTATTTGATTTGTCATTAATTTCAATTATATTTTTCATCTTATCATAACTTTTGTGTAATTATGTTAAAAATATGTATGTCAATTAAAATTTTTTATGTCTCACATTTGAATATTTCTATTATTTTTTAATATTTTTATTTAATGTATATTTTTCTTTCACATAAAAATATTTAATACTCACAAACATTTCGTTTACTAGGTAATATAAAAAAAATCATTTACTTATTATTCTTATTATTAATTTTTGTTTCATTTGAATAAATTTTTTATTTCACTAAAACAATTTTTGTTATTTCTCAAAAGTATATATGTTTTGATATTTGAAAAGTTCTCTTAAATCTCTAAGATATTTTTCAACTTATCATACCCTTAATTATACATTTGTTTTTCTTTGTGCGATTTCTTTCAATAGTCTCTCAAATTGTTTGTGAACATTTATTAATTTTTTAATATTTTTATTTCTTGTATTATTTTCATTATGTAGAATACTATTTTGATATATTTATCTAATTATTTTTTATTTTTTAACTCATTATTAATCATACTGTAATTTTTTCACTATAATTGTATAAATAACTTTTATTTACTACAATATAAAAATTTAATGTAATTGTCATTAATATTTTTTTATCACCATCCAACATAATTGAAGTTCAAAAGATACAAGATCTATGTTA
>Ga0214545_1010692_pt1 | contig 13121 bp, 4 predicted proteins | sample CNSS4metaG_FD_160064 | JGI IMG/M metagenome (GOLD analysis project Ga0214545, IMG submission 160064) | Root nodule microbial communities from cowpea collected in UCLA plant growth center, Los Angeles, California, USA - CNSS4 | ecosystem: Host-associated > Plants > Roots > Nodule | place: USA... | reverse complement strand
TCTTATACATTTCAAATCATCCCACCATGACCTCATAGTCCTTCATGAGTCATATGCATGCACTAGATCTTGGGACTTCACTGTGCTTCCACGAAACTAACTCATTCGTGGTCCAACCCTATGAGCCTATCCCGCTCATAGTCCTGCCCTACAGACTCCTCGCCTGTAGTAAATCATTCAAGTCTTCTCACTTGGACCCTGGCACGCACGCAATCACTATACTATGGACTTCTCGCCCAATAGTAGCCGACGGGAACATAACAGTTCCTTGCCCATCGTGCGTCTGATACATGCAATCACCATACTAAGGACTCCTCGCCCATTAGTAGCCGACGAAAACTCAACTAGTTTCATGCCCATCATGTGTCCACCACCAAGCACATCCCAGACCCCTAATGGACTTAGTCCTTGAAGCCCAAACACCACACCACATGCATATACAACCTATCCTTAGAATAAAACAGCCATATCATCACACACAAGCACATAAAACATAATAACTCGCATAAACTTGCTTAGGCTAGGGACCTCTCGCCCAAACTAAGCTCTCAGCCTCGCCTAGGCTAACCCAACTCGCCTCAGCAAGCTTAAAACAGAGACCACACCACGTTATCTCGCTTAGGCGAGATACTCTCGCCTAGGCGAGATCATCTCTCGCCCAAACACCCATATCCAACTCGCCTGAGCTAAAATGCAAACAAAGCATCACACATGGGCACGACGTCTCGCTTAGACGAGATCCTGGTTCGCTCAAAACCCACAAAACCCTCGCCTAGACAAGAAGTCGCGCTCAACACGCGCAACTTCAACACCATCTCGCTTAGGTGAAACTATCTCGCTTGAGCGAGTGTACGTGTCGCTCAAACCCAATCTTCGTCGCCAGAGCGAGACGCTCATATAGCAACAGGGTTTGCGTCCCTGCTAATCTCGCCTAGGCGAGCCTGGCTCGTCTGAGCGAGAATTGCAGGTCCCTACACTGATTACGCACATAACAGCAGCAACCAAACACCAATTTGCATCCCATTTCATACCAGTTTAGTGTACCCGTAATTCAACAACACATATGCATAATTTTAGATTACCTTTGGTTCCCAAAACGCCAAGCACACATAGTTAAATCATATCCAAGGCATAATCCCATTATATTCATACATTTGGGTCAAAAATTCCATTACAACAGTACCAAACCTAGATGAGCCCAAAGACTTGGACACGTCCGACGACCCGGACAGGCCCGACGACCTAGACGGGCCCGAGACTCGAACGACCCGACAACTCGTACGGGTCCATTCAAACCATCAGGTCCGTCCGGGTTGTCAAGATTGTCCGGATAGTCTGGCTCATACGATTCGTCGGGCCCGTTTGTATCGTCGGGACCGTTCGGGTCATCGGGCCCGTCTGGGTCATAGTTCCCGTCCGGTCGTCGGGTCTGTTTGGGTCATCGGGCTTGTTCGGATCGTCGGGCATGTCCGCATTGTCCCGCACTTTCGGGTCGTCAGGCATGTCCGAGTCGTCAGGCCCAATGATTAGGAAGGGCCAGTTTGGGTCGTCGGGTCCGTCCAGGTCGTTGGGCTCGTTCGGGTTTTCTTGCCCGTCTAGGTCAGGCCCGTCCGGGTCATCGGGCTTGTCTGGATCATCAGGTGCGTCGGGTCCATCCGGGTCGTCGGGCCCGTCCGGGTCATCGGGCACGTTCGGGGAGTAACTTTTCTAAGTCATCGGGCCCGTCCATTTCATCATTCTGTCTGGGTCGTCGGGCATGTCCGGGTCGTCGGGCTTGTCTAGGTCATCGGGCCCGTCCGGGTCGTCGGGCTTGTCTGGGTCGTCGGGCACGTTCGGGTCGTCGGGCACGTTCGGGTCGTCGGGTACGTCCGAGTCGTTGTGCCCGTCCGGATCGTCTAGAATGTGAGGTTGAGTGAGAAGAATTTCAAATTCCACCTATTTTGAGGGTATTTGAAGTTCTACTAATTTAGCTAATTGAAATCCTTCAAAAAAATTCTTGCATTTGAAATTCTTTTTAATTTCTCTATCCAAACAAAACATTTCATTACAAAGAAATCTAAATTTTTCAAAAAAATGAATTGCTTCATTAAAATACTCTATCCAAACACACTCTAAAGATTTTGAAATTTTAATAACTCATTAAATAACAAAAATTTAAAATAGTCTCAATAGTTTTTAAATTTATCTGAGACGAATTTAAAAAAGTCATAATAATTACATAACAAATAAAATAATGTAAAAAAATATAATATCTTAAAAAACTTGGCTGAAAGCTAAAATAAATATAAATTTATATGTTATTAACATTTAGGTCACGTATAACTTCCTTTTTTTTAATATTACCATACATAAATTAAATTTACAATAATATTCAATACTAATAATAATAATAATAATAATTTTGCATGTAAACAAAAAAATGACTAATATTTAAATTTGATTTATATTTTTTAAGAAAAATTAAAATGATTTTATACATTTTTTTTAACTAGATTACTTTTGTTTTGTTTTTTTTTTTTCATTCTTTAACCAAATCTTCTTTAAGTTGATTTTGTTGTTTTTATCGTAGAGTACTAAATAGGGTTAAACAGAGAAAAAATAGGTTTATATCTTAATATATATATATATATATATATATATATATATACTTATATATATTAAAATTTATTAAAAAATTATTCCAAGAAAACTACGATTAAGTATGAACGTTAGGTATTACGAGTACAACTATATTAGTATTTTCAAAAAGTTATATTATTAGTAGTTATATGATCACACATAAATTATATAATTTATATTTTAAATTATTTTTTATTATACAGTCGTACATCTTGTCATTTATTTATTTTAATAAAAAGTATCAAGATTTAGAATTTGAACAAAATTTAAACTACAAATTTAAGTAATAGTATTTTTAGTTTGTTTATATAATTGATAACGGACATTGTTAGAGTGGATAAAATCGAATCTGAACCTGATAAAAAAGGTATTAGATTTGAAATTTATAGAAAAAATATAGTTAAAAGGAAGCAAAATATCAATTACCTAAATGGATTAGGGTTTGATGTGGATTGACCCACAAATCTCATGAATAATGATTGATTAGTTTAACCAATTTAATAAATCGAAGGTTGAACAACTATTAAAACCTAATTACACAAGTCATATTCAAATCAAACTCATAACCATAGTTCAATTAAATTAAATTAAATTAAATAATTTTGGACGTGAACCTCTCTCCCTCTCTCTGTTTCTCTATTGTTCTTTTTTTTTTTTAAATTAAAAGAATAAAAATATTAGTCAATCAAAAGTATATTAAAATCAAGTCAATAAATCATTCATGTTCATATATCGTAATCATAGGCAAATAAATAACAAAAATTTCGCTTTTTGTAAACTTGAAGGGAAATTAAGCACATGTGTTAACGCCAAGTCCAAGTTATTACGCCACATACATGCCAGTTATGCAATCGGCAGTTACAGAACATAAACTATTTGATTAGCAGAAAACTATGAACAAAACATTTTACTTTGGCGCTTGAAAGTATTAATATACAAATATAAATATATTCTAGATTGCACGTTTCAACAACAACAACCTTAGCTTTTTTCAACATACCATAGATTATAGAAGATCATCGTGCAAAGTGCTATCCCATTCCGTGTTTGTTATCTTTCTTTATCAACCAACTATATCAACATCCACTGAAACAAAGGTAACTTACCCTCATGCTCGTTCAATCGTGATCATGGCCATCACTATTTTTGCCACTAATAACCTTGTTTCTCAATCTCATCTTCATCTTTCATTGTTTCTGGTCAACAGATTGTACAAGAAGTAAAACTCAACCTTTGTGTTTTGCTCTGCTTCCGAAACCAGAAAATGAAGACACAACACAGTCGAGTAGGTTACTTTTACCTTCATTCATTCATTGTCACAATTGAATCTATTCATTCTTGTCTCTGTTGTTTAATGTTACCAACGTTTTATGTTCCCTTCCACTGTTTCGTCAGTTTCAATTTATTCCCTTTTAGTGTATTTGACTCTGCCTTCTTCTTTTTCCTTTTATTTTGTATAGAAAAGTACTCCAAAAAGGGGTTAACTTTTTCATCTAACCTTTTTCCCTCGTATCTTCTGTCAGGAAATTTCGGATGCTGATTCAAATTGTAAAAGATCATGCCTCTGTGGCATCGTTCCGGCGGTTTCTATACTTTGTGTTGTTTTGCTTTTCTCGAGTTCATTCTTTGCTCAACGCTACAACGAGGTATATAATATAAGCCGCTGAAATAGTTTTTCTGCATGGAATTGTTTCAGGATTGTTAATTCATTTTCCATGGGGTTGGTTGACCTGGTTGACTTTTTTTTTTCACCATGAATGCAAATTTGGGTTGAATTCATGGATTCTTATTGGTGAATTCGAGGGTGGTTGTCTGTGGATCAAATAGCCAACTGGGTTTGACTTTGAATTTAACTATACAAAGGTTCATGTTCCTTCAAATTTTGAACATGGAAATATGACAGTTTTGATTTTGTACTGCAGAAACTATCGAGATGGAGAATGAACACTGAGAAATTGGAAAATGATACTTGCAAGGTTAGTTTTCTTACTCAGCATGTTCAACTTGAGTCATCGATATAGTTTACTGCTTACGATGTTCAACTTTAATGCTTACATTTGCTTATTTTGTTTAGTAGAATCAGTGCAGGTCTGGTGGAAGTACGGCACTACCTGAAGGCATAATCTCCAAGACTTCTGATTTGGAAATGAGGCATTTGTGGAATCTTCCAGTGGCTAACACAATCAAGGTGAGTTTCAGTCATTCATGGCCACTAAATTATTTTTTTCCTGTGACCTAACAAGACCATATTGTTAGAGTTGTACGTTTTCTCTGCAAAATTGTTTGTCTAGGACTAGTATATGCATGGTTGTCGCAGTATAGTTTTCAATTTCAAAAGGGTATATAATGTTAAAAGGAACTGACTTTTCTGTTCATTTACCGTGGCAACAAATATACTAAAACCAGAGTCAAGAATATCTGTTCAGATATTCTGTATTGTTTGATCAAGAGAAAGTTTGCATTTGCATACTCACATATTCTGAGTTTGTCATTAACTTCTGCAATTTCAACACTCCTTACAGCTATTTCAGTGCAAAGTTATTGAAATAGGTTAAGTAATCTCTTCAATTGAGTTCAGCCTGAGCTGTGCATATTTTTCTATGATTCTTGTGGTTATTTTTTGACTTGGACACATTTGAACAGAATAAGCAAAACGCGTCAAGCAATTTGTTTGCAATGGCAGTTGGGATAAAGCAGAAAGACCTTGTTGACAAAATGGTCAAAAAGGTAACTTCAGAAGTATTTTCTACAGAATGTTCATTAGTGATATTCTCTTTTTTTATATGTATCGAGAGATGACTCATTCTAACCCAAATTGCAGTTTCTAGCAAGTAATTTTGTCGTGATGCTTTTCCACTATGATGGCATTGTTGACAAATGGAATGACTTTGAATGGAATAATCAGGTCATTCATGTAGCTGTAGTCAATCAAAGTAAATGGTAGGGGACCTCACATTTGTTTGCAATCTAGAATATGTAGAGTTAGTGTTTCATTTTTCCTAAAAATGTTTATTCTTGGACCCGTTTTCCTTGACTAGGTGGTTTGCCAAACGTTTCTTACACCCAGACATAGTTGCAGAATATGGTTATATTTTCCTGTGGGATGAGGATCTTGGAGTTGAAAACTTCCACCCTGATAGGTATACACTAAATTTGGTCGTAGTAAATAACGTAGTTTAAAACTAGCTGTTATAACTTCTAAATACCTTAAAAGAAGTCTTACGTTATTGGTACATCATCTTAAGCATTAGAGGTTGATCTGATATATGTACATACTTCAATGATTTTAGGTATGTTTCTATTATAGAAAGTGAAGGACTTGAGATATCACAACCAGCACTTGATACTGAAAAATCAGAGGTACATCATCAGATTACCGCACGTGGGAGGAGGTCAAATGTGCACAGGTTCTCCTGTTAACCTTTTTTCTGTTGTCAGAATGTTTTCTTAATTTCCCCGACATGCACTAGTGAAATTTAAGGTAGTTTTAAAGTAGATACTTGTGTCTATACTGAGTATGTTTTTTGCCATTGTTCATGCAGAAGGATTTACAAAACTGGTGGTAGAGGCAAAGGGTGTGATGAAAATAGCTCTGCTCCTCCTTGCACAGGGTAAAAGTTGTGTGGTTAATTCAAATTTAATGAGTTTTCCCTTCACATTACTATAGTATAAGAAAGGTTCTCCAATTGTTTCAGATATGTTGAAATGATGGCTCCTGTTTTCTCAAGAGCTGCTTGGCGTTGCGTTTGGTATATGATTCAGGTGCACCATTTTCTCAGTATAATGCTACTACTTCCAAAGCATTTATAAGCATTTCTTTGCTATGATTACTCCCTTTATTCATCGTTTATGGTTCACTTTCTTTTACAGAATGACTTGATCCATGCATGGGGTCTAGATATGCAGCTAGGTTACTGTGCTCAGGCATGTTAAGTTCCTTAATTCTGGTTCTGTTTGATGAGTTTCTCTGCTTCTGTTTGATAATTTTGCTCATGCATGTTAAGCTTCTTTTACTTCATCGTTTAATCTGATTTTGTTTATGGATACTTAGGGTGATCGAACAAAAAATGTTGGTGTTGTAGATGCTGAATATATTGTCCACTATGGCCATCCTACTCTTGGAGGCCAAGATTTGGATCAGGTCAGAAATGTGGCATGTGTTGCAAATTTTTTGCATTTTGCAAAGAATTTTAGCATGCTTTATGTATGAAAACTGTGACTCTAATTCTACTGAAATTTATCTGACTTTTTAGCAGGTTTCGTCTCGGGCAAAGAATCATAGAGTTGATGTGAGTTAGTTACTCTTGTCACAATACTTTTAGCCCAAACCATTGGCATGCTGAAAATTTACTTCTGCGTTAAAATCACAGTTCATTTTTCTGTTCCAAAACTACTCTTCCAGTTAGGTTCAGAATCCATTCTTGTGAATGTTTCTTTCTGGGTGGACTTATGTTAGGTTGTTGTTTGATTGGAAACAAAAACATTTATCTAATTCTAGTCTTGTGCATGGTCATTAGCCCAATGCAAATATCTTAAAAGATGGAAAATGACATGCTTGGTTTGTTGAATTGAAAACCTTATCTATGAGGAATTTTTTATGTTAACTAATTGGTTCTTAGCCTTTAGTAATATCTAAACAATGTTGCTTTCAAGTTGCTACTACTTAATTATAGTATTTTGGATAATGGTGCTGCAGGTGAGAAGACTTTCTTTCCATGAATTACAAGTGTTTAGAAAACGGTGGCAGAAGGCAGTTGAAGATGATAAATGTTGGGTTGATCCATTTCAATAACCAAAACTTAGTCAAATTTTGTATAGATTTCATCAAAATACAAATATTTGTAAAAAGAAGCAAATTCGATTGGCAATTACAAAAAAATGTTGATCATGGTAGATGAAAGGGCCTAGAGGAATTTTGTTTTTATCATCTCATAGGCATCATGTGTTCCTGGGAAAAAAGCTTCACCTTAATTTGAGTTTGGTGCATTGTAGTATAACTTTTCATTTGTTAACCGTTTCCAAATGAAAATAGTTGTTTTGTCCTTTGCTTCATTATCATTTTTAGTTTTACTATTTATTTTTATTTTATTCAATTTTATCTCTTTACTAATAATGCTTTTACTCAAGTGTTTTATTTTCTAAAGCATAAAAATGTGGTTCTTTTATTCAATAATATCATTGATATTTAAATTTATGTATGGTGTCAACTCATGATTAATGATCATAATGATAATGATAAGATATAGGACAAGCTCAAGTGACAAAAAGAATAACATTATTTTAATTTCTTTTACCAAATGTTATGGTGTTTTTAAGAATTAGGAGTTTTCTGCTTGAGGTAAGGAAAACTAGATTAAGTTTAAATAGTATTATTAAAATATGTAATTGAACTACTTATGTTGTGTTGATTGGTTCGACTCTTGGTGGGAATTTCTCTGTGAGATATCAAATTGATCAAAGTGGTGTTTCATGAGCTGAAATAGAGTTACAAATGAAATGCATGGTTGCACTAGGGGTATTCTAGGGGCGTTGGACGAAAATTCTTTGATTCTTAACTCTAGTTAGTGTTTTAATATTTTATATTAATTGTATACATGTGAATGATTGGTTGAGATGTATTTGAAAGTGTATGAATGCATGTTTTCAGAGTGTAGGGATTCATAATGAGTTAATCCTATGGTGTGGTGATGTTAGTATGTGTATTGAATTGAGATTCTGAAGGGGATTGATTCTAACTCTACAGACTCACATATAGAGAAAAATACTTTCGTAAATAAAGTTTTATATCTTGTGTCAAGTTGAGCCATGAGGACTATGTACATGTGACTAGTTAGACATTTGACTTATGATGCTTGAGTTGGAAATGACATGATGTGAATGTTGTGTATCATATTCTTGTAAAAAGTGGTATATTAATAATTTACTCTGTAATAAATTTATTATAGTTATGTGATAATTTATGCTTCATACCTATAATAATTTGTTATATATATATATATATATATATATATATATATATATATATATATAATATATATATGAGATAAGTATTTAATATTATTCTATTTTTATAGTATGTTTTAGAAATTATAATAAAAAAATATTTACATTACCTTGTATGAATATAATTAAAAATTTGTAAAAATATGTGCTAAAAACTAGGAGTGTCAAAACGGATAAGTCTGATCCATTTAGACCAACACCCCTTTTGGCCCACCAAATTTGTTGTCAACGACAAATCCAATCAAATTTAATACCCTTACTAAAATCTTAGAATTGTATTTTAATTTATTAGAATAGTACATCCTAAATAAAGTTAATGTATTAAGAAATGAAAAAAATCAACATATATTTCACTTTAAAATCCTTAATACTTTCCTCCCATGATCATATTTTAAGAATTTTTTTCTCGGTTACAAAAGTATTAAAGTATTTTTTTTATTTGACAAATTAACACTAAAAAAAATTCATATTAGTTACGGAATAGTTTCTAGCTATTCCGTAGTTAATCCTTTGCTAACAGGTTTTGCAACAGATTAGCTATCAAATAGCTACGCAATATTTCGAAAATAAATTTAGGTAGCTAACTAAAGAGGGATATAATCCATCGCAAATCCCTCGCTAATTGAAATCAGAAAGTTTTATAAATTCTACCTAATCTGATGCTATTTTCTCGCAAATTTGCTATTACAAATCCGTAGTTAATCTGTCATAATTTTTTTCTTGCTAATCCATAGTTAATTTGTCGCAATTTTGTCCTCGTTAATCCGTAGCTAATCTGCCGCAATTTTTTCCTCGCTAATTTGTAGCTAATTTGTCGCAATTTTTTTCTTGCTAATCTGTCACAATTTTATTCTCGCTAATCAATAACTAATTTGTCACAATTTTGTTCTCGCTAATCCGTAGCTAATATGTCACAATTTTATTCTCACTAATTCGTACCTACCTTTTCACAATTTTATTTTCACTAAGGTAAACATGTTTACTTTCTTTTTCTCACTTGTATCTTCTTTTCAAATAAGTCAAACCACAATCGGAAAATAAATGTGGTGACTTTTTAATTAGGATATAAATCTTGGTTACCATGTTGTAGAAACTAACATTATTACTAAGCTAACTCTCCCAGGATTTTATTTATTTTCATTGTAAATTATTGTTACTCCTTATTATAAGTTAATTTTGTTTTCAATCCCTTAAAAAAAACTTTTAACTATCAAAATTTTTATAACTTTTTTATGTTTTTAATCCTAACACTGATACGTATAAAATAACTAATTAGAATTAAGGTATTATTTTCTTGTTTAGTCCTATTTATATAAATATTAATTAGTGTTAGATAAAAACTACTTAAATATTTACTTAAATAAATAATCCTGATATGGTTGTGTATTGAGAGATATAATATTTTGATTCAGGTGAGAAAATACTTATCTGATGCAGTATCTCTTAATTTATCACTATCATTAAATTGATGGTAAACTAAAAAAAGACGAACATTATTGAACATTATTGAATAGAAACATTTGAGGAAACTAAAATAAATAACCAAATTAAGATTAAAGGTATCATATTCAAAAATGAAAAGTAGGAACAACAAAAAAAAAATATTATCGAAATAAGCAAATTGTGTTTGAAAACAATACTTTATAATAAATAAATTATATTTCAATGCAAAACTTGAAATATAATATTTTTAGATGTTTTAAGAAAATCAGGCATAATAACATTATTTGTTTTTATTTTCTATATACTTAAGTTATGTAATTATATGACTCTACTTTTCTAAAGGATTTTTATTATTTTTTAAATGTTGGAGTGTTGTATAGTATATGACTTAAAAAAATAGTTCAAGTAGTGTGATTGGTACGTTTTATTTAAATTTAAAAAATTAAAGTCAGTGTGACATAATTAAATTTATATTAAACTAATCAAAGTACATTTTTTTAATTTTAAAAATTAATTTAGTGGTGTTTTAATAAAAATTAACTTTAGTAACCTCTTACCGCAGTTCTTGTTCATGTCTTCTTTTAAAAAACAATTATAAACATCAGTTTGTATGAACAGCAGTGTTTGAAAAAGAATTTCAAAATTAATTATCATATTACAAAATTGTGCAATAAATAATTTTTTTCTAGAACTATCATAAAAAATTATTCATACATTAAAAACCACCATACTTCTATCTTTTATTAAATTCAATATTAATTGCATTGTGTGTATGTAATACCTTTTAACTGCAAGCCAAAATGATTTAATATTTTCTTTTATTTAATAAATTAAAAGAATTTAATTTTTAAAACATTTAATGATTTTACACAAAAATATATTAAATGATATAAATCATAAATGCACAAATTAATAAAACAGTAAATAATTGAACTGACTATTTAATGAAAAGAAAAATATTGAATGTTTTTCAGAAAATGTTGAATGCCTTTAAGTTTATCTTCTCTTTACATATATCTTAAAAAAAACATTAAACATTTATAATAATTTTTTATCATATACATGTTGCATTATTAATTAAACTATTAATTAAACATTTTTATTCACTTTCAATTATTTTTGACCAAAATAAACTCCTTCAAATATATTTTTCCTGTACTGTAAATTATTATGTCTTAATTGTGATTTTTTTTTAAATTGCACCCCTAATAATGTTTTTCTTCCCAAACCGCTATTTAAGATACTTTATTTCAACATTCAAAATACTATATAAACCACTTTAAGACCAAGAGTAACACAGGTGTTTATCATTAACGGAGAAACTTTAAACATTTTAAAAAATAAAAACAAAATCTAGTCATTTATAAGGATATTTAAAATATATTTAAGACTTAAAAAAAATGAAAACTGTCTATATATTTTGGAAATCCACCTATATCAATATCTCTCTTTCCACTACCTTGTTTGCATGTTTTCTACGATAATAGTTTTTCGGAAGAAAATTTTTTCCATGAGTCGTTATTATTTTATTGAATATTGAAGTACCAATACTTGGTTAGTAAGAAAAAATCATTTTTCAACCTTTGTCACACGGTCATTTTTGTAAGAGAGATAGAAGCAGGAATAAAAAATGTGTGATAATTATCATGCTTTTTTTGAAATAAAAAAGTTATTAAAACAAAAACCATTAATGTTACAAATTAAAGAACTATTCTTAGAATATTAGCAAAAGGAAAAAAATATGTTTTACAACATTTGAAGTTATAAAAGCTTCCAAATCGAACAAATTAATTTTCATGTGAGGAATACAATTTCAATTAATAAAGAATATGAAGAAGTGATTGATCAATGTATATATTTATTTAATATAGCATATAAAAGGTTCAAATATAAGATAAGTTCAACCATCAAAGCAAAACAAACCATATAAAACCAATCCAGAAACTTAAACACAATAGAAAATATCCAAATGCCCTTATGAGTACGATGTCTGAAAGGCTTATTGAAATCTTAAAAATACGATAATATTGTCTAAGTTTTCATGACTAAAAAGCACAAATATGAATCCATGCTCCTTGCCATGTGAATTCATTGCTTCCCATCACTTCAAATCTGTCTTATCACCATTCTCTGAAACATGAACAATATATACACATAAGCACACAAATCAAACAATTAAGATACTTCTATAAAACAAAAACAAAAAATGAAACACGAGTGATAATAAAATAGATTATACAATAAAATAAAATAAAATAAAAAAACTCACCAGCATTTTTTTTGGCCAATTCCAAGGCAAAACACCTCAAGTGTGGATCTAAAGGTAATCCACGCTCTTCAAATGATGGATCATAAAGTGTGTTCATGTTGTTGCTACATTGATGAGATGATAGAACATAAGTAAAATATAAAAAAAAATTATGGTGTGTGCATGTATATGTTAATGTGTTAATTAATATAATAGAATATAGAATGAAAATGAAAATTACCACACTACAGGTTGGTCAGGATGATTGTTAAAGAAAAACAATCTCAGATGGGGATCCAAAGGTAATCCACGCATCTCAAAGGATGGGTCATAAGCTGAGTTTCTGAAAATCCTACATTGATGATAGAACAGGATATATATAATACAAAATCTCAAACATAAAACATAGTAGTCTCGTATTGATACTAGGTTTATATATATGTTTTTGTTTTTGTGTGTTCATATACATGAAAGTGTGTAAGTTGAGAATAACTCACTGTGACGGGGGAGAGGTTGCAGTGACTGGTGGTGGTGGTGGAGAAGGGTTTGCAGTGACCGGAGTAGTTGGATAAACTGATTCCATGAGAGACTCTTCAATGTTCATTCTCATCTGGATTCAAAGAAAAAATCACCATAAAAAACACTTATTTCAGATATAATCATTTTCACAAACACAAACGTAAGTATAGATAAATAAATAAAGTAACTTCATGAAACTGAAACAAAAGTACATTACACTGTTTATGTATTAATATATATATATATATATATATATATATATATATATATATATATGAGATATATAACA
>Ga0214545_1010690_pt1 | contig 13124 bp, 7 predicted proteins | sample CNSS4metaG_FD_160064 | JGI IMG/M metagenome (GOLD analysis project Ga0214545, IMG submission 160064) | Root nodule microbial communities from cowpea collected in UCLA plant growth center, Los Angeles, California, USA - CNSS4 | ecosystem: Host-associated > Plants > Roots > Nodule | place: USA... | reverse complement strand
TATATATATATATAAGTATATAGTGTAGTTTAATGGCTATGAAAAGTTTCAATTTAACAAATTAGTTATGAGAAAAGTTATTAACAATTTTTCCAAATTTATTTGTTTGTTTCAGAATAGTAGAGATAATAATATAACGTAATCGAAGAAAAAAAAAGAAAATGAATAAAAAATATTATGTAATAATTAATTATTTAAGTATGAACTTTATAATTATCAATGTTCAATGATCATTATTATAACTAATGATTACAAAGAAATTATTTTAGTCTTAAACCAAGAGGGATTTGTAGTTTAAGAAACGATTGGGTTAAGTTAGGATAACGTGTTGAAAGAATATTTAGATTAAGTCAGTAGTAACTCGTTGAGAGAATAGTTATATTAAGACAAAAGTGATTTGTTGAATAAAAGAATGTTTGAACGGTTCAATACCACACTAAATTTTGGTGGTGACCGTCTCATCCAAATTTGATTAATTACGACAAAGTTTTGATCGAAGCCTAAACAATCAAATACGACCAAATTTTACTATTGCAGTACCCCTTTTGACCCCGGTTATTTTTGAGATTTTTTCTTGGTTTAAGAACCGAGACATATTAAAGTGAGGCCAAAAGGCACTTCCTTTTGGCCTCGGTCATTACCCGAAGTCATAGATCTCTTTTCTGCCTCGATTGCAGAGAGACCGAAGTCATAGATTCAATATTTTTAAAATTAAAAAATAAAATTCGCAGCCTCCGCGAAGCTTCCTCGCGCGCCAACCATGGCAGTTCACGTTCCACCATTGTCGGCAACCACCGCTTCTCCATCCTCTCTGCAACGCGCAGCCACCGCAAGACCATACCCCATCGAACCACCATGAGCAAGCTGCCCGCACAGCAGTAGAACCATCACCACCGCGCTTGCAACAACAATAGCGTTCAAAACACCATTAACGCTCCACCATGGAAGCAGCGAACCAGAACCATCACACCGGAACAGTTGCAGCAGCAAAACAACAGCGGAAACGCGAACCTTTCAGATCTGCACTGCGTCCAACCTTTCAGCCACGCAGTCGCGCATCATCTCGACGTTGCCATCACCATCTAGAGTTCATCTTCACGCTGCCACCACAACCATTGAAGACGTAACATCACCACCATCATTTCCACTGCAACGCCAGTGCGAGCTCCACCTTTGCACATCGAACCAGATTTGCGACCACCATGGCAGCAGCGGAGACGCATCCTCCATTGCAGCAGCGAACTAGAACAACGCCAGCAACAATCACGCGAGCACACACCAGAGACGCGAGTTCAGCCACCGCAGTTCCGTTCTTCATCTCGCCGGCACCACCCATCGTGAATCCTTCGCGTAGTCCACCAAGCAGTGACGAGAGAATTGGGGTTCGCGCAGAGAGAATTGGGGAAGAAGATGAATAGTGATCGGGGTTCGCGATTTTGAGATTTTAACAGGCTCAATGGCCTCGGTCGAAGGGGACTCGAAGCCAAAGGGGGTGGCATTGATGAAATTTATAAATTAGGGTTTCTGGAAAGGGTTATAGGCTTCGGTTCTATTTCAACTGAGGCCTAAAACTGCCTCGGTCGAAAAGCAACCGAGGCCAAATGTGTTCTCGCTGGCGCCAATTTTGACATTTTCATTTCTGGGCTGCCTAATAGGCTTCGGTTCTTAAGGAACCGAGGCCTAAAGCTGCTTACGGCAACGGTTGTCTGTAGAACCGAAGCAATATTGGTTGCTGAAATTGCAAAATTGTCATCGCCTCCTTAGAAGCTTCGGTTTCGCCATAACCGAGGCATATAAGGCGAGGTAAATTATCAAATCTGCACTAGTGTTTGGATTAGAGATGACTCGGTCAAAATGCAACCCTCAAACCCGAGACAATCCAGTCTGCTAAGCTCGTTGGCCTGCGGAGCCAGCCTGCGAGTCAAAATGGGCTAGCCCATAGCCCGTTTGAATTAAACTAAACAAAAACACGTGCAATTTTTGTGTGTGTGACTAAGTGGACTACTCTCTACTACGAGCCATACTACTGGTCAAGTCTTTTTCTCTCTCGCCAATTTTGGAAACCTAGTGACTATGTGTAACATCCCGTTAGGATATTACTGATTTATAAATAAATACATGAAATAAATTAAAACCACGCGCATTTAATAATACCTCATTTTCCCAAAAGGCGGGAAAATTTAAAAACTTTATTAAACCATCGAATAAAGTCTATGAATACCAAAACCATAACGTTATAAAATTACCCTTCAGGGTTTACAACTGTTTTCAAAGGCAATAAAGAAAACATAAGCATTTCCCCAAGTCTAACCCCTCTCCGCGGCTAAGCGTCACCTGAGCCACTTGCATCAACAGAATCTGCTCCCGTGTACCGCGCACACGATCATCACCACACACACGCAGATAGGGTGAGCTTAACAATTAAATCACATATGTAAAGTTACAGAAATATAATCATATAAACACAAGAGACCGTACATAACATAAATATCTCACATTGCCCTATTCTTTAATTCCTACCATCTGACCCCCAATCAGATTATTCGTGTTCTACAACGTCTAATGATTACGTCAAGGTGACTTGCTGCCATACCTATCGGCCACAACCGATAGAGCACGTGCGGGAAAACATGCTACGGATCATACACCACAATGCCAGGTAGAGTTCCCATATACGAACAAAGTCTGTATCGTCCCAAGACTACCAAACTCGTCAGCCAACAACTGAGGAGGGCAATCTATCTGGACCCATCCGTACTGGCCACAACCAGCACACTCACACCGGCAACACTTGCCAACCCGAGCCACAACTCAAGGGTTCCTCGTGTTCATCCGCCATCCCTAGCCACAACTCCAGAGATGCTATTCCGAGCCACAACTCGAGGAATATCACGTGCTTAACCCCTATCCCGAGTCACAACTCAAGGGATACTTTCCGAGCCACAACTCAAGGAACACCAACAATCCCACTCTTAAAGCATCACTAGACGCACTGTAGATCACAAAATTCATAATCAAAACTCGAAGCTGCAGCAGTATAAATCGCCTGGCGGGGGACACGTGCCGCCAGGCGCTGCCAACTCCCAGACCGCCTGGCGGGTGTCGCGTACCGCCAGGCGCACAACGCCTCTAAATCCATCTCGCAGCAGGTACCGCCTAGCGGTATTACCCTCACCGCCAGGCGCCGGCCACTCAGTTGCCCTCTGTTACCAGGCTATCGCCTGGCGGACCCAATCACGCCGCCAGGCGCTGTATCAGTATAGCAGCACTCCAATTGAGTTCCCTGTCACGAGTTTTCATGGTTCACAGCTTCTAGCTCCCAATGCTCTTCTCACTAACTGAATCATAACAAGTCTCTTAGACTTGACTAGTCACAATGCCCCTGCATAAATGGAAGTACCTTACTTGAAACCATTTTCCTAGTCTAGATTCACGTACTTTTGTTATAATTTTAGTATAACTCACCCTTTTCTCTAAATAGTACCCATGCTCCTACAATACTTGTCCTCATTTCTTCCCCTTTTATAGCCTACTTAAATATACAGGTTCATCTCACTATATTTTATACTTATTTCCACTATACTCAGATTACAGTACCACCGTCCAACCAGACCTCTCAAGGTCCAATATTGCACTCACACAGTTTTATGACTCATACCAAAACCTCAATTGCATTTATCCCTCGTTACTCTAACATACTCATCCTCGCATACCCTATCCTCCATATATGTAATTTCATTCCATCAACTCCGAACTTCAACCAATTGCACTCATTTTTTTTTACACCAAGCTCCCACTGACCCTCAACACCCGCTCAATCACGACAAGCACTCCCTCTGCACTGTCACCAACGTCGCCTGGCGGCCAGCTTTGCGCCGCCAGGCGGTGCATCAGTTCTGGAACTTCCCAGATTCCTGCACTGCACCAACCAGACTCCAAATCTCGCCCACTTCTCGCAATTTCACAATCCGAACGTCCCTTAAATGACTTTACCTATTCCATAGGTTTTCCTTTCAAAATCTTCACACAATTGTACTTTATATTACCAGATTTCCCAATTTTTTCCATCTTAGTACCTAGTTGCATTGTTTCATTACTTATACAGATTATTCAAGCCGAAAATCAACAAATACCACTCCCATCATCTTATAACTACCTTTCCCCATCTTTCTCACCGATCAGAAATCTTCCAAAAAGCATAGAACTAGAAAATCGAGTCAACAGACTCGCGTCGCTTGCGAAAATTCATTACCGCCAGGCAGTTCATAAAAATAACCCAGAATTCCCTCATTCATTTGCGTCACCTGGCGGTACAGGGTTCCACCGCCAGGCGCTGCCCTTAGAAACCCCCCAAATAGACGCAGTTGGCATGAGTCGCCTGGCGGCTATGCATAGCCCGCCAGGCGGTTTCTGGAAAATTTTTAGATATACGAATTTCACAATCAGAACAAAAAATCATACATTTATATCATCATACAATTCATGGGATTTAATAAGATTAACAAGGCAAACGGAGTCCAGCTCCCCTAACCTGGTTCTCCTTTGCTTAAGCTTGACAATTGTAAGGTTCCCCCTGTGATCACCCACCTTCCTTGCTTCCTCACTATTCAGCGACACAACCCTTCCCTCAAGTCTCACAACACTCAGATTTCCGTGCTCTCTCTCTGGTATGCTTCCCAACTTGTCAAACCTTAGCCCTTAACCTAATTTTCCTTTTTAAAGTGTGCCTAAACTAAGTGTTTAATTACCCAAATCGAAAATGGCATTGAATAAGACATATTGTGCCATTCAACTCCCCCCTTACGGCTGCCTTTCCAGCCCCCTTTGGCTGCCCACTCCCTTAGGTTTCCTTTCCACCTTTCCATATTCAAGTCAAATCCAAAATGCCAAAAAATATAAAATTAATGTAAGCTCTCCAAGGCTTGAACCCATAACCATGCAATCACCAAATCTATATCAAACCATTTAACCAATTCATAGTTCTTACTAGAAATCATAATTCAATTATCATAATATACAAGAACATGTTTTCATAGATTTAAATAATAAAACCATAACATCAAAAGTTAGCATACATAGGACTCGAACCCAAGTCCTCTCGCACGATCAAAGTACTCTCAACCACATGAGCTAGCACTTTTCCACGTCATACCTGTCATAATTTAATGTCATAATTATTTCCCCTCCCGCATTTATTAATTAATTAATTATTTAATTAATTAAATTCTACGGGTCTTACACTATGTCCCCTTGCCCCCACTCACATTCCAATAGTCGTGAGAAGAGAACTCAAGTCCAGGCAGCCCATTCATTGTCCCTATGTGCATCACGTTTGTCCTCCTCCGTGTCATTTGTCATGCGTCGCTAGCCAAGAAGACGACGCAATGCACGAAGAACGCAAAGCCACCATCATACTACAACGCCAAGGACGATCCCGACCATCAAAACCACTAGAGAGACAAGTTTGTTTGTAATATGCATATTGGCTTCCTTTATTTCGATTTGTAACCTAAATTTCTAAATTTGTAACCCTAAATTTCGTTTCCCCTAATTTGAGATGAAGGTCTATCTCTGGTTGTTGTTGCTGTGATTTCCCCTTCTTTGGACTCATTCTGTGAATCGTGATTGCTGGTGTTGCTTCAAATTTTCCCCAAATTCAATTTTGTAGCTGCTGACGTTAACAATGCTTTTCGATTGGAGGTAACCGAGTTATTCCTTTTAATTGAGATGAACAATTGCTCTAGATTGTTTGTTCATGTTTGTGTAGTAAATTATTGTCATATTTTTTTCGAATTAAGATGTTTGTTGCTGTTATTGAGATGTATGTTGTTGGGCTGTCGTTTATTGGTGTTGTGTTGATGTTTTCAACTCCTAATATGTTGATGTTATGTGCTAAAAGTGTTTTGTTTTAGCACACTATTTTGTGTTGAAAGTGTAGCTATTTTAATAGAAATTTGTGTTGTTGTATGGGTTGTTATAAGTTGATTTTTCAAAAATAAGATATTTAATATCAATGAGGCACTGTTGATACTAGGTATATAGGTATATACATACCTGCATCCATTCCTATTCATAAACTCACAGTCTCGTTATTGGTCCTCAATACTACCTACACTACCCTTTACTCACACATATCGACAAAAATATACGATCATCATAGTTGAAAACCACATCCACCAAAACTCAAGGGTAAGCTAGTGAAATTATGATTTTAATGTAACAAAACAAATAAAGCAAATAAAATTTCTACACATAATATTAACACAAATAATACTCAAATAATGTCACATACAAATTCTATAAAGTAAATAATTTAATATTAACTTTATGTAATTATTTTACCAAAATTTATGTAAACTCAAATGTATTATATTTTGCGATGGCTAGTTAGGATAAATGAGCTAAAAACTCATTTAAATCCCCAAGGTTTACACCTCCAACTATAATAAACGTATTATATTTATTATATTTTGTAGTGGTGTTAGTCATGATAAATGAGTCTCAACATGGTCAACAAAGTAACCTAAGGATAAATGAGTCTCAACATGGCCAACAAAGTAACTCAAAAACATCTCATCTTGAATAATAAATACTCATTTAAATCCCCAAGGTCATATCTCCAGCTACGACATATCAAATCTTTATTTATCATAATTTTTATTTTGATATTAAATCTTATAATTGTATATGAGATAACAATGTATTAAATCTTATTTTGAAGTTTAAACAATGTATTGAAAAATTAAGGGACATTGATGTGAAGACTGCTTTGTGTATAGATGTTCCTACAAGGTAGAACTCTACTTTTTTTATGCTTCAAATTTCCCTTAAATATCAACGGGTCTTTGCAAGTTTGCACTAGGTTGATGAGAATTATAAGTATTATTTGTCTGAGGACAAGTGGAAAAGAGTGAAAAAAATTCGTGTATTCTTGTTACCCTTTTATGAGATAACAAAAGAATGATTCCTGCCACAAGCTACTCTACACTAAACTTGTTTTTTTACAAGTGTGGAACATCCAAACCCTTCTACTAGAAAGTTTAAAAGATGAAGATCAAGTTATCAGAGATATGGCGAAAAAAATGTTGGTAAAGTTTGATAAATAATAGGATGAATATAATAGTGTCTTTGCATTTGGGGCAATTTTAGACCCAAGGATGAAGTTAGAAACATTGGGATATTGCTATGAGAAGATAGACCCTCTTACTTCGGAAGCAAAGTTAGAGAAGATGAAAGAAAATTGTACAAGTTGTTCTCTGAATGTTGCTCTAAGAATGACACTTCCCCTATTCTAAAGCGTAAGCATTCTGATATGTCAACATCACCGTCAATTGATTCTATCAAGTCAAACGATCTTCTGTTAATGTGGGAAGGAACCAACTTGATATATACTTAGATGAACTAACATTGGATGTTGATATTACTGAACGTATGGATGCTCTTGAATGGTGGAAGAGTAATAGTCAACGTTTCTCAAATTTGTCAATCATGACTAGTGTAACATCCCAAAGGAATATTACTTTTTAAAAGAATATAAGCGAATTAAAAGAAAATAAAATAAGATGCGATAATATTGATAATACCTCATTTATAATCACATGTTCCCAAAATACGGGAAAATTAAAATCGAAACGTTGCATAAATTATAAATGTTCGTAATCCAAATTTATTACGACTATAAAAGCTAAAATAGCTAATGTTCAAAAACATGAAAAATATCAAAAACTCAAAGTCTTCAAATGCCCATATAATCCCGCTCTCCAAACTCAAGCGTCTCCTGGCTCACCTGTCAAATCATCTGCTCCCGGATAATAAATTATTCGATTATCGCCACACACAAACAGATAGGGTGAGCTATGCATATATAAATATAAAATAAATATGATACCCACCCCAAGAAGTAAATTTACTGATATGTGTTAACTGCAAATTACCCACCCCTGATCTCATATTCCTTCATGAGTCATATGCATGAAACTAGGTCTTGGGACTTTACTGTGCTCCCATGAAACTATCCCTTTCGTGGTCCAACCCTACGAGCCAATCCTGCTCATAGTCCAATCCAACAGACTCCTCGTCTGTAGTAATTCATCCAAGCCTTCCTAGCTTGGACCCTGGCACGCACGCAATCACCATACTATGGACTCCTCGCCCAATAGCAGCCAACGGGAATAAAACTATTCCTTGCCCATCGTGCGTTTGACGCATGTAATCACCATACTAAGGACTCCTCGCCCAATAGTAGTCAACGGGAACTAACCAGTTCCATGCCCATCATGCGTCCCACCACCAAGCACATCCTAGACCCCTATTGGACTTAGTCCGTCAAGCCCAAGCAAAAAGGTGAGTGAACTTAGTCCTTCAAGTCCACTAATCCACGCATCAACAATTCCACAGCAACCAAAATTGCCTGGTGCCACCTAGACTCCGCTAGGCGGAAACTGGAAGTCAATCGCCCGGCGGCCAAACCCTTGCCGCCAGGCGCCAGCGGCCAAACAGAAGCCACACTGCTCCATCACCGCCTGGCGGACACAACGCTGCCGCCAGGCGCCTCCTGCAGACAGTGGCCACTACCACTGATTTAGACCCTACTGCCTGGGGGCTTGCCCCGCGCTGCCAGGCGCCATACCAGTAGAACAATGCTATTGGTTTTTTGCACTATTTACATGTCTTAAGAGGTTCCAAACTTGCAATTCGTCTTGCGCACATCAATCATAGTATTTCAGACATAACACCACAACTAAACACAACAAGTACAATTAATTCATGCCCAAATTAAATATTAACATGCCCTAACATGCTTTACTTTATTCACTAATGAAACAAATCAAGAGATGGTCCATATGGTGCCCTCCCCTTGCAACAACACAATTAAATAGTGTACAATACTCTATCAAACTTCAGCTACACACCCAAATCCTGCCAATTTAATTTAAGCATACACACATACTCTTCATCTATACTTGCATTAAACCTGCCCCATATCCACAATATACTCCGAGCCTTATACACATACAGTTTAATTTTCATATAATTTAGGTCACCAAGTTTAAAACTATGATTGCCCCAATACTAAAGTAATGAGACCATCACTGTAGTAACCATTAGGTATGAAATATCTAATCCATCCAACTCACACACATAATTTTCATAATTATTACTAAATGACATACACCCTAAAACATAGTTTATCGCACACCACAATACGTTCTACAGGTACCCCAATTAAACCACTCCCATAAAGTGAATACACACAAAACAAACTTTTCTTCTGAGCTGATGGGTCGCTTGGCAGCAACCTCAGTTCCGCCAGGCGGTGCGTGAAAAACTGGGTTCTGCCCAGGTTCCTCCCGCACCCAGCATAACTTCTCCAACCACCCAATATCAACTTTACCTTAAAACTGAAACAATTTCACATGCACACCACATCCAGGGTTCATAACATATTCAAATTAACATCAATCACATGCAATCAATGCACCTCTCATAACATCAGCTATGTCATTCATCCTCGATCCCAACATAAACCCTAAAATCCCAAATTCATACACAGTTCATACAATCTTGCTCCACTTAGGAAATTACAGATAACAATTCACAGTACCAAAGATTTTCATTTCATAAGAATCACTCCCCAACATCCCCACATCACGAAAACATCAACATTCGAGAGAACTGTGCAGGCCAGTTTCCGTCGCCTAGCGGGCAGCACTTAGCCGCTAGGCAGTGCATAGCAAAAAATCCCAAAAATGGTTCTGGAGGCATGAGCCGCCTGGCGGGCCTTCAACGCCGCCAGGCGGTTTTTGGGAATTTTCCAGAAACGTGAAAAGACTCAATCGAGACACAACAACCCTACATAATTCATCAAGTATAGCATGAAAAACATATATTAAACATACAAACACAAGATAGAACTCTCCTAACCTGGTTTCCTCGCTTAAAATTTGACTTCTTGAAAACCTCCAATGATCACCAATGGCTTCCTCCTAACTTATCCTCCTAACTCGACTCCCCTATCACTCTAGAAGACACAGCCAACAAAACCCTCCTTTTTACCACTAATAAGCCTTATAATGGTGGTTTAATAATGCTTAATTGTCAAAAACGCAATTAAGGGTTAATGGCAATGTTAATTATTATTCAACTCTTTGTTATCTTTTGTCTTTTCAGCCATCCTTGGCTGCTAAGTCGGCTAGGGTTTCCTTTAACCCTTCAAATTCAAGACAAGCCTAAAAATAACAAAAATAAAGTTTCATTTGGGTCCCTCTAAGGTTTGAACCCACACCCATGCAATGCAAACTCAATGCCAAACCATTCAACCAATTCATATTTCATGTTAACCAATATGATTCAATTATTATAACATTCCACAACATGATTAATATATATTAAAAATAATACCAAATTAATAACACACAAAAATGGCATACATAGAACTCAAACCCAAGTCCTCTCACACAATCAAAGTACTCTCAACCACTGAAGCTAGTACTTTTCCACATTATAACATTCCGCATTTATTTCCTTAAAGATTCTCATTACCCGCATTTATTAAATAATTATTTAATTATCTATTTAATTTTTCTCGGGTCTTACAACTAGGGACTTGCTGAGCATCATAATCACTACGGTTGTATCTGAATCTGCTTTCAGCATTGGCCTTGCATGTAGTAAAGTGCTTTATTCATTTATCTATGGCAGTGATGCAAAACCATTTGCTACATTGGGACCTTCTATTTTTTTTTTTTGGTCTCTTCATGAAAAACAATCTTTTAAACCAACAAAAAGTAGTTCCATTCACGGTTAATAAATCTGGAATAACAATTGCAGTTGTATAATTGGATCCGTGTTCCTTATTATAAGTTTATTCTTTGAGCTAACATCATACCATGTTTCTGTAGTTATGTTGTTGATGCTGCCGATGCAGATAATCTTAGGATATCAACAAGTGACCTTTGCAGAGCAAAACATCATTTATCTGTGTTTTCAATATTTTGAATTTGTTTGGACTTCGATGATGTTCCTTATTTTTAGCTTACATTAAATCACAAATCATGGACTATTATACTAATGCAAATATTATACTAATGCAGACCGTGACTGTTAGTGGCAGTGACAAATTTATGTTTCATGCTTAGTTGAATATGAACTTGTTTTATTTCTTTGCCTTTGTCAATAGTGGTTGGCAGATTTGTTTGGCTTCGTGAATAGCCATAGGTCATGATCATTGTCTGAATTGAATCTGTTTGATTTAGTTGAGTTGTTTGTGTTGTGATCATTTTCCTTTATAACATAGATGATTGTTCTGTTGTTCCTTGAAGAAGAATTTTATTTAGTTATATATTATTGGAATATTATTCACTGAACTAACTCTACATTAAAAATACTTCAAATCTGATTTTGGGACTCCAGTTACACTTCTAAAACAAAGTTGACGGGTCAGTTCACCGGTCCGTCAGCCCACGAGCCTAGTTCAAAAAAATAACCCATTTTCTCTTCACGGACCGACCTGATCCCACCCGTTTATATTGGGCCAAAATTGGGCCGGATCCTTGAGATACTAGGTTATTAATCCAATATTGGTGCAAATCAATAAGTGGTATATTACTGTAGCCTGATCCTTTTGGAACTTGGAATTTAATTTGAAATCTGTCTTCTGCTTTGTCTTTCAGATATACGCTCACCAAGAAACAATCAAATTAAAATTGTTAAAGAAACGTCAATTGGCAGAATGAACGGTGGATTCCTTATACTGTGTGAGATCAACGACATGCATTGCTTTGCATTTAACGCAGACTTTATTATTGGAAACGACAAAAAACTTGACCAATACTGTTGCCTAATTCTCTTCCTTCTTTAAGATGCTTTAACGTTTCGCTTTTTATTTTCACAAAATTTCTCAGATTTCTCAACAAATTTCGTTGAGCCAGCTATCGAAAAAAGTTACACACTCATACTCTATCTCTCTCTTATTACATGATACCAAAATAAATTTACTCATTCAATTATGAAAAAAGAAACTAAAAGAATATAATACACAATCCACATAGAAGAAACTAAAACACAATACAATATCTAAAAAAAAAAGTAATATATTTTGAACACTTATTTTTACTTCAAATATTTACTTATCTAGATTATTATTTTTTATACACTTATTTTTCTAGTTAAATATTTTGAACAAATTATTCTTCAAACCATTTATATTTTTTAATTTTTTTCTTTAAATTTTTCCTTCATTCTTTATTTTTAAATAAAAAACAAAAATAAAATTAAAACCCATATCAAAATTCCATTCCTCAAAATTGAAATTCTATTGGCTTTTCAATTAATCTGCATGGGTCGGTGTTCAGAATTTGACTCTCTCTCTGAAACTGAAATTTAGACGCAAACAATGAACCATGTTATCTGTGGAATATTTGAATACAATATATTGTTGGAAAAAAATAATTAAAATATGTTATTTAAGTGAAAAATAAATAAATCTACGAATCCAACACTTTAAAGAAATACTGTAGTGTAATAATTTTACAATTGAAAAAAAGGTAATAATTTTGGTGTTTGTGAGCTTGTTATTAAAATCTGTATTTTACAATAACAAGAACTAATCACCTTTTATAGAGAAAAACAAATTGATAATGAAAATGTTAAAATCTGACTAGCTGAGACACCATTATTGTTATCTTTATCTTTTGCATCTTTTTTAGCCGAATTTACCTAATATAGTGATGCATGAACATATAGAAATAAAATATGTATCATATTTATTACAGTTTGATTAGTAATCCTTCTACATATGGCAAAGATGCAGAGGTAAGATTCAAATTCATCATCACTTTTGAGAATTTTTATCATTTTACATATAAATGCCGAATTGGTTGTTATATTCAACAACCGTGAGCATGGGTGAATTATTTATGTATTAAAGATCAAAGAACTGCATTTGAATGCATTAGTAAAGTAAATTAAAAGAAGAAACATCACATAGTGTCATACAAGAAAAGTAAAATGCATGGTTAGAAAAAGAAAAGGAAAAGTTTCTTTGACTCATAAAAGTTACTGAATCTATGCTTCCTGGATGCACATCGAAGGTTTTATGCAAAATGCCAAATTGAATTGTGAGA
>Ga0214545_1010688_pt1 | contig 13126 bp, 8 predicted proteins | sample CNSS4metaG_FD_160064 | JGI IMG/M metagenome (GOLD analysis project Ga0214545, IMG submission 160064) | Root nodule microbial communities from cowpea collected in UCLA plant growth center, Los Angeles, California, USA - CNSS4 | ecosystem: Host-associated > Plants > Roots > Nodule | place: USA... | reverse complement strand
TATATATATATATAAATAAAGAGGATTCCCTCTTTTGTGTTTATATTTTAAAATACTAATTTTATCCTTTAAAATATAATTATTTATTAAATTTTTGAAAATTAACTGTTACTTCTATAAATTTTTTTCTCTATTTATCAACAATTATTCTCTCATCTTTTCTTATATATTTCACTTTATTTTTAATAAATATAATTTTATTTTATATAATAACTTAATAACATTATATTATCACCACTTATTAATATCACGTATATTTAAAAAATACGTACTGTGAGGCCCATTAAATTCTTTATGCTTTTCTGCCCTAAATTAAAAGGGCTGCCTCTTGTGAGTTGGGCCTAGGGCAAGCCCATAGGGAGCCAAACACCCTAATCTGACCTAACTCCATTATTCCATCTCATTTTCCAGAAAACACGAGATCCCTACTCCTTCTTGAGCATCTGCGAGCCTCTGCTAGGGTTTTGCTCTCACTGTTACGTTGAGTTAGGAGGACCAGTTGTTCTAGGTAAGTTAATCGCTCAACCGTTCTCTCCTTATTCTAGCTTTGTTGTCAGAGTTTCAACCGAGGTTCCCTTATTAATCTCGTTTCCACTCCGTTCCTTTAATCTCTACTTCATTAAGATATACTCGTAGTTGTTGTGCTTGCTAAATCTGGGTTGGGAGTCTTGTACTAGCTTATTCTAGGTAAGGGAAGCTAGACTTCATGTTTTTGATTCACTTTTTGGTGTGCTTTGGTCCTGTTTCGTGTTTTTGGTGATAGTATGTTGCTTCTGATGGTGTGAAAATGATTTGGGTGTTGTTATGAGTGAGTCCCTGATTGAACATGCGTGGTACAGTGGTGAGCACTGATATACTCGCCTAGGCGAGCTCATCTCGCCCAGACGAAAATAACGGGAACTCGCCCAGGTTTTCTGCTCGAGCGCTCGTCTAAGCGAGAGTTCGTGAAATCTTCGAGAGGCACTGTCGAAGTCTCGCCTAAGCGAGAGTCTGCAGCTTGAGCGAGAGCACTCCTCTCGCCTGAGCGAGGATTCCCAGTTTGAGCGAGACCTAGCTTGGGTTTTGGCTATGCTTCATTTCATGAATATTGTTGGTTGTTTTATGGGCTGGTTCATTGATTTATTGTATAAAGGGCCTGGATAAGCATGTGCTATGTATGTTATGGGTGGGAACTACTTAATTGGTGATGAGCTTGACATGATATATGATTGATGGATGATCATGTATATATGTAGGAAGACGGTGCACACCGCTCACCTCATGATCAAAGAGGTGGAACTGCTGGAGAAATTCAGAGACATGAAACTGTAGGTGGAGTTGGAATCAAGATTCATTAGATGTAGTAACCTGCCCATATATAGTGACTTCATGAACTCGGTTAGAGAAAGACAGTTATTGGATGCTAGTCTGAACAAGGTGAGAGAGTAATTGGGGTCGGAAGAGGCAAAGGACTTTGCTTTGGGTAATGACGACATATTGAGATTCCAGGACAGAGTGTGTGTGCCTGATGATGTTGAGGTGAAAAGGCTAATCCTTGAGGAAGGTCACAAAAGTCGCCTTAGCTTACATCCGGGCATGACTAAGATGTACCAAGACCTCAAGAAAAATTTCTAGTGGCAGGGTATGAAGAAAGAAGTAGCACAGTTTGTGTCGGCCTGTCTGACCTATCAGAAGGCAAAGGTGGAGCATAAGAGACCCGGTGGGATTATGCAACCCTTAAAGATACCAGTGTGGAAATGGGATAGCATCTCGATGGACTTTGTGACCCATTTGCCATGAACTTTTAGAGGGCATGACACCATCTGGGTCATAGTGGACCGACTAACCAAGAGTGCGCATTTCTTAACAATGAACCTGAGGATGTCTATGGTTAAGTTGACTCAGTTGTACATCAAGGAGATTATGAGGTTGCATGGTATGCCCAGGCGAGACCGCCTCGCCTAAGTGAGAGGTCGTGAAACTTTTGAGAGGCATTTTCGCAGTCTCGCCTAAGCGAGAGTCTGCAGCTTGAGCGAGAGCATTCCTCTCACCTAAGCGAGGATTCCCAGTTTGAGTGAGACCTAGCTTGGGTTTTGGCTATGCTTCATTTCATGAATATTATTGGTTGTTTGATGGGCTGGTTCATTGATTTATTGTATAAAGGGCCTGGATAAGCATGTGTTATGTATGTTATGGGTGGGAACTACTTAATTGGTGATGAGCTTGGCATGATATATGATTGATGGATGATCATGTATACTAAATGACATGTTAATGGTATGCATAGGAACTCAATGATTGGTTGATTATGTATGAGTAAGGTTTATGTAGGACGTAATCCCATGACCCTTGTAGTGGGGCTCGTGGTGGTGCCTCATCATATGGACATAATTTCGTGGGCCCTTCTAAAGGGAGTTCACGGTGGTGCCTCAATTATTGGACCTAATTCCATGAACCTTGAGGTGAGAGTTTACGGTGGTGCCTCGAGACTAGGACGTAATTCCACGAGGGTAACGTGGTGGTGCCTCACGGCCAGGACGTAATTTCACGAAGGCCATGTAGTGGGGCCTCTTGTAAGGGTGTAATTCCGCGAAGACCTCGTGGTGACGCCTCACTGCTAGGACATAATTCCACTGCCACGTGGTGGTGCGTCATTAAGCGTATCCGGATAGTCAAGTCTTGGTATTTTATATGGTTTGGTACCTCATATGTGGATGTCTGCTATTTATGCTTGAATATGAAATCGTATGTTGAGTGTATGATATGATGACTTTTTCGCTAGCTTACCCTTTCGCTTGCTTGTATGTTATGTGTGGTTTCCTCCTTTGCGATGATCATCAACCTTGTTGATGTGAGCAGATGTGAGAACCTCTAATAGTGGTAATAATAATGGAGATGTTGCGGTTTGATGAATCTTGGACGTCTATCAGGCTCACTTTGGGGGCCCACAGCTTTTGGGAGTTTAATAGTAGTAGTCCTCTCGCACTTGACGAGACCTTGTACTTTGTTTAGGTCGTGTAGAGCCTTTTTCCCTTTTTGTTATTAATATGTTGGGATACTGTGTACTTCATATTCAAGTTTTCCGCACTCTCTGAATATTTTTATATGTGGCGTTTTATTTAAATTGATTTTATCCATTTAATTGGGATGTTACACGTACACACAGACGTGACAGTACCTATATATACTAGTATATATATATATATATATGTAAACATTTTGTATTTTAATAAAATGTATAATAATAGTTAACATAAATAAATAATTGAAATGGTAATTTCTTAGCGATTGAAAGTTGAAAATAACATTTGAATATTGGAATTTTTATATTGTATTTTAAAAACTAATTAAAAGTTTGATTAAAATTTTTTGAATATTATTTAAACAGAATAGCTATATCATAATTATTTTCGAAATTTGAAATTAGTTATATTTCAATTTTTTTATAACAAAATAGTTATATCAATTTAAATTTTTAAATTGAAGCAGTCTTTAAAGTAAAAACGTTTTTTTAAAATATAGTCTATGAAAATGTTAAATTTCAGTTTTTTCTTCACGATACTCTCGCAAATTCTATCCATAGTAGCTATTTATACACTCACTATATACATGGTAATGGAGAAATCATTCATAAAGTACAACTTGTCTTCCTTTAGCCCTGTCAACCATGAATGGAAAGTGATGAATGAAGACTCACCTAAAGTTTAATCTCACCTAATCAAATTTGAAATATAAAATAATCTTCATATAGTTAGTTTTTCAACGGGTTAAATGTTTTTATCCTTCACTTGTAATAATGAAAATTGAAATTAGTCATTCTTGAAAATTTTGAACTAATTTAGTCATTCATTTTTAGAAATGCGTGGATTTAGTCCTTTAAACCAAATTCTTTATGTTTATTTGACATTTTAAATGCGTTTCACATATAATATTGAAGAGAAAATATATCAAACGGTGTAAACAAACTAAAATACTATAATAAAATTGGTTTAAAATGTCAAATAAACTTAATAAAATTTGGTTAAAAGGACTAAATCCATCCATTGACATAGTTGATGGACTAAATTTGTTCAAAGTTTTCAACAATAACTAATTTCAATTTTCACTAAAAGTTGAAGGACTAAAAACATATTTAACCACTTCTTGCATTGCACCAAACAAAAAGTAGCAAAAGCTTCTTTTGATAAAGTACGATAAGTTGCATGAAATGTGCACTCTTGAAGGTTATTAATCATGGTGAAGATGAAAGCACTGATTAATAATAAAATATAATATTGTATAAGGTCAATATGAAGATGGTTCTTAAAGTCCAACCAACATTTTCGTCCTACAACTGAACCTTGCTTTTTCGTGGCGCCATTGGGTATTATTTCTTCATCGACTCTTAAACGTGTATCAATCAACAATATCACATATCCAATGTGAAATAAACGATTGAGTCACCGAAAGAAACAAAATCTTATGTAACCTGTTTTCAAATTTACCACAAATAACAAAATTTTACATTTACTATAATTTGATAATGATAACTTCATAGCTACAAAACAAAGTACAAGTTCAAAGAATTTCAACATGAGCATGCCAAATTCCTTCTTATAAATTATATTAGTACAAGTTACAAAAAGTGAATGCATTTCACTGAGGTTTCAGATGATGATTAACTATCTACACATGTACAAGACAATTAGTTTAAAAAGTTGAACTCATATACTAGTTGTTGAATTCAACACAAGACAATTTAATGATCTATGAAGGAAGAAAAAGGGATGATTGCAAACCTTTAGGTCATATTTTTTCAGTGTCTTTATGACGAATCTATCATCTTGAGTCAGCCAATAAATACATCTCGAAATATCATGTGCTTCTTAACCATAGTCTTGGTTGAGCACTCTTTGGCTCTAATATACCACTATAATCTCATATTCATATTATAAAGAATTCATGTATAGTCTTTTTGATTATGACAATTTTCACATTAAAATTGGTTGAATTTCCTTCTATTATTTATACCTAAGGGAAAGGGTTGGGTTAAACTTTCAACATTATTATCCAGTTTTTAAGTTATTCAAAGGAAATAAATTAAGGTGTACTATTAGTTTTGTAAGCTAGCATATCAAACAAAATTTAACGGAAGTTAATGGTGTTGTCTTACAACTTTGAAACAAATTGATTCCACTATAGCCATATGGAAAAAGTTCCAATAAATTATGCTAAACATACAATTTGTACTTGGGTTTGATATAAATTGAATGGAATGAGAAAGTAGTAAATTCATAAGGTTGGAATATTACCTTGAGTTGGTTTTGTGTGGGGTGTATTAACAACAGACATCGAAATGAATTATCCTTACTCTACTATAGTAATTGGAATCATTAGATGAAAATACTTAGTTGTGAGAATCGAGGGAGATTTGTATCTAGAGGGTCAACAATGGTTAAACTCGTGAGATATAGAATTTTTTCTACCATGCTTAGTGGATCGAGAAGTGACCCGTACACATTATAACTATAACTTTTGAGAGTCAAAAGTAATTAAGCAATGACAAGTGCAAGGTCTAAAGATGATAGTTAATCTACCGAAACTTCAAAGGTCGTGTTTGTCGTTCTTTGAATATGTTTGGACTACAAAAGTCTTTATGTTTGAATGTAGATTCTATCATTAGTGAAAGTTATGTGAAAATTTTCTAAATCACTAGTATATTCTCTTTTTATTTAAAACTTATAAGTTTTAAGTTAACTCTATCTTACCTTGCATGTTTTATGTGTGGTGTTGTTATCTAGAGTAGAAGATAATGAAGGTGTTGAAGAGGAGTGACTCTAAGGCAAAGTCAGGGGAAACTTTTTGTATATGGATAGTTAGTATAAATATAGTTAGTGGTAGTGTGATTAGGGGTGTCAAAATGGATAAGGACTAATGAGTTAGCCCGCCACCCAAGTAAAAGGTGGGCTAGGTTGAAGTTTTCAACTCGCCAGTCTGTTTTGGCTAGACCCGCCTAACCCGCCAAATTGGTGGATCAAAGGTGGGTCAATTCATCCCAACCCGTTAGCCATTTTTTTTTAATTTAGAAGTTAACGTAAAAAATATTTTAATTTTTTTTTCTATATTATTTTTTTAAAGATGTAAATATGAAATAATATTGTAATTTAAATTGGTAACATTTACAAATTAAGTTCTAATTGTTAGTTATAATATAGTAATTTAACATGTAAATGTAATAATTATTCTAATTTATCTCATTAAAAATATTAATTGTTTAATTAAAAGCTTATAAAAAATATATATGATTAAATATGATTTTAATATTTATTTTATGGATATATGTAAATGAGTTTTAAAGTTTAAAAATAAAAAATGTGGCAAGTTGGTTTGCCCTCTCACGGGGATGAGTTACAACTGTTAGCTCATTGTCAATACTCAATTTTGTCCCAATAAATAAAGTAATGTTTTCAAATAGGTAAAAATAAAATGGTCTTCAAAATATAATAAAAATTGATTAAAAAAATTTCTTTAATTTATGTTAAAAATGTTAAATGAAAAAGGATTTTTGTTTTATAGATTAAAAAATGTATTAGAAAATAAAAAAATAAAAAAAAGATTATTATTATTATTAATTAAAATTCGTTTTTTTCATTTTATTCAAATTTATAAATTTTAAAAAGGGGATATTTTCGATTTTTGCTTTGACAGTGAATTTGAAAAACAGTTCTCTCTCTCTCTACCGTAATCTACCTCGACATCTCTCATTGCCGTTGCACATCATGACCAACGCCATCCACAACCACCAGACAGTTTTTGATTTAATTAATTGGTGGAATACTATTTATCGAATAAAAAGAATTTTGGGACATATTCATTCACTGCTCACAACATCTGAGAGTTATCTTCACTCCATCTTCCCAAACACATTCCTCCACAAGACCCATTACTTCCTCACCTCCAACACAATAAACAAACATTTCCCAACACCACTCATTTACTATCTGCACCACTTGGATGATTTATTTGCTTTTGGACTACTCGGATCATTTATTTGTTTTTGGACTGATTTACTCTGTACACCCCTACATTTACTTGTTGCACCTTCATAATTTGTATTCTATTTTTACCCGTGTTTTAAATTAAATCACTTTTCCACATATAACTTTTTCTTCTAAAAAATAATAAAAAATGTTAAAGACTTTACATTCTTATTTCCTTTTTTTTCTCCGTGTGACAACTTGCATAGTATAACACCCACTTTCAAATAATTTATAATTTACTTTAGTTGTTTGTCCAATTGATTGTATCGTATGACACCTATTTTCAAATAATTTATAATTTTGGTATTTGCTCAGCCACTCTCGTTAACACTACAAAAAGTAGACATTTGTGACGGTTAAAATTACAAGTTCTAGCGGTTAAAAACTATCACAAATGACATTTCTAACGAATTAAAAAATTGTCAAAATTACACATGTTAAAAACAGTTTGTCACAAAAGTATTCTAATCACTAGTATTGTTGTTAGAAAAGAAAAAAAAAACAGCAGTTAAAAACTGCTACAAAATAAAGTTTAATTTGATTATATTTTATCATATTTTGACAGTTAAAAATTGCTACAAAATATATCATATTTTGACTGTTAAAAATCGTCATAGATCATATAACATATAAATCAGATACATTTAAGTTCATCTTTCAAGTATTCCCTTTAGAACTTTTTTAATCACTTTTCACATCATGACTATTTGAGATTCTCATCTTATAACAATGTTGCTGCTATCAAATTTGGACAAATCTTTCCCATGAATCAAAATTTTCTTATATAAAACTAACCAAAAAAATAAAGATAATCACACAAAGAAGTCGTTCACAAACACACACACACACACACACACACACACACACATATATATATATATATATATATATATATATATATATATATATATTATAATGTGTACTTTACAACTATTGTAGGATAATCATGTTGTTATCTAACCTATTCAAGAGGATAGGTATAAAGTATGATTGAAGAACTTGATACAAGCTAATGAAATGAAATGATAACTTTCTTTCCTAAATATATCTATAAACAATAGATATACAATTCAATTAAAATGGGAGAAAAATAATGCACTTGATTAGTGGTTTTGAAGCCAGTCATGGATTGTAGAGCAAAAAGCACGATTGAGATCAAGATTGTGATGTGCAAGCTTACCATTAGTCATTGGTGAGTTGTCATTACCACCATCGAGCCATCCTCCTATAGTCTCAACTTCATAAGTAAAACCATCTACAACTACATGTTGATCTCACATGACTTCCTGCAAAGTAGGAACACATGCAGGGAGGACTTTAGATATCAATTTTATATTCAAGATGTATCACTCCACCTAGTGGTAGATTATATATGGAGCAAGGAGGGGTTGCGGCCCCCCAAAAATATTTTTGATTTTTTTTAATTATGTATATACTTTTGATTTTTTTTAATTATATATATTTTTTAAATTTTAAATTCTTTTTAAATTATAAGTAATGTATTTTAAAAATTGATAGAAATTTAAATTGTGTCTTTTTAATTTTTTTATAAAGCATAATACTTAACGTTGATAAATAATAAAAAATAAAATTAAATATAATAAAGAGCAAAAATATTTAGGTTTAATTATTTTTTTTGTCTTTGTTTTTGTCAAAAAATGTCAAATTTCGATTAAAAAATCGAAACCAAATAGAGACTAAATCAACTTGAGGACCAACTTACAATTTTGGAAACAAAAACCAAAATAGTAATTAAAACAAATATTAATTAATTTTTTTTATTTTACTTCTCATTGTCTTTTTAGGTTTTCGCAAACTTGTACTCATCTTTCAAGGCAGATTATATATGGAGAAGGCAGGGCCTGTAGCACCCCCAAAATATTTTTGATTTATTTAAATTATGTATATACTTTTTATTTTTTAATTATATATATTTTTAAAATTTTGAAATTTTTTTTAAATTATAAGTAATGCATTTTAAAAATTGATAGAAATTTAAATTGTGTTTTTTATTTTTTTTATAAAGCATAATACTTAATGTTAATAAATAATAAAGTATAAAATTAAATATAATAAAGAGTAAAAATATTTAGGTTTACTTATTTTGTTGTCTTTGTTTTTGTAAAAAAAATGTCAAATTTCTATTAAAAAACCGGAACCAAATAGAGACTAAATCAACTTGAGGACCAACTTGCATTTTTGGAAACAAAAACCAAAATAGTAATTAAAAAAAATATTTATTAAAATGTTTTTTATTTTATTTCTTATTATTCTTTTAGGTTTTCACAAATTTGTACTCATCTTTCAGCCTCATATGTTTTCTTTTTGTTTTGGAAGAAAAAAAAAAGTTAGACACAAACTCGTTACTTTTGCTCTCATTTGTCATTTGTACTCTTCCTTCCTTGAAGAAAAAAAGGTAAATGTCTTGTCTCACTTGATAATGAACTATTAGTTTAATAGCTATTAACATTATTTTTTATTTCATGAACTTTGTATATTCATTTTTTATGAATATAGAAGAAAAGATAATGTAATATGTTTTTTCAAACCAATTTTGTGACTTGATTATAATATATTTTTCTTTTAATAATTACGACTCTCAATTTCTCATTAGATTATGATAAATTATTTTTTAATATTAATTTCTTAAAAAGTATATTGATGAAGAATAAAATCATAGATTCATTATTTAAAAGTGATAGAAGAGAAGTTGTTGGTGAAGATGAAAACAAGATAGATTTTACTTCTTCACATATTTTGAAGTATTGTACTAATGATCAAATTGTTCAATTAGATGAGTTATTTTTTGAAGCATTATACTAATGATCCAATCTAATAATCAAATAATTATATTGTTTTGACCCCTCCAAATTTTGTAGTCAAGATTCGCCACTGACTCCACCGATTGGAAACTATATTGCAAGAGAAGAAAACACAAAGCTAGTTACCTAGAAGATTAAGCAAATAAAATATATGGATCCATGTAGACAAGTGTTCTTTATCACTATGACAACACTACATTCATTTGCAAAACTAAGAGCCTCCTTCAATCTTATCTCATCCTAAAAGTGGCAGAAGGAACACAAATTCGTTTAATACAAATCTGACATCCACGTTGCTTTTATACAAATCTAGACGCAAATCAGTGTATTGGTGAATTGCTTTAATATACATTAAAAGAAAAAAAATATCATCTATTAGTCCTTTAATTTTAATATTCCAACAACTTAAATTGATCTGACAATAAATATGATAACTCTGTGACCTTGCGACATGTTTACTTCAACTTTTAAGAATAAACCAATTGATGATAACTCACCTACATATTAACTAATTGATTAAGCATTGCCACATTTAACTTAGATGAAGAGATTATTAATTTGGGAGTGACCTAAAAGGAACCAATTGACAATAAAGTTGTAAAAAAATAAAAATTGTAGAAACATAATACAAAAACATAGCAGATAGTATATATCCTAATACAAATATGCATATATCCTAGTGAAGAGATTCATTAGGAGCAATTCATGAACGATTGCATAAAAACCCACATGTAACATTATTAATCTGAAATGAACATATGAAACCTTCATATGTATCACAATATCTAATATCTATAGCTATAAGATAAGGAAAATGGTACAGTGACTACCCAATTCGACTACCCAAGTTACTACCTTACGTGGAATATAATATTTCATTTTTTTTAATTGAAACAAATGGAGTGGCACGTGAGTGATGGAAATATGAAATTAAGTTACCCTTTCACGTGTTGCCGTCAATTAACAGCCATCCCGTGAAATTGAAAAAAGAGGGAAAAAGTGAAACTGCAGAAACTTCGCAGGCAGTGTTTCGGCTTCCATACCAACAATTTTCTTCTCCACCGCTCCACTGCACCTCTGCACTGCCACACCCCTTCGAAGTCCACCGCACAGGCACGGAGTCCACCGTTCGTTTCGAAAATCCACCAGCACGACGAAGTCCACCGTCCTTGCGAAGACCACCGTGCCTGCGAAGTCCCCCGTCCCTGCGAGGTCCCCCGTCCGTGCGCAGTCCACCGTTTTGGTGGTCTCCTTCGAAAATCCACCGCCCCGAAACACGGAAAGGTAACTTCTTTGTGCTGTTGTGTGTATGGTAAGTGTTTAGGGTTTTCTAGTGAAAGGGGGGTTTTTAACACCACAGTGTTCTCCATTTGCAGGGTATTCTTCCATTTGGTTCAAGGTATGATTTTTTTTGTTTCCCCCAAACCATTGACGTCGTGGTTGTATCGTTTTAGTGTGGCATTGAAAAATGTATGTCCAATAATGGTGGATTTTATCAAAAACGTCTCTCTAATATCACTGTTTACTTACTTTTTTAAGATTTGCATGATAATCATTGTGTTGAATCTAGGTTTTGATTGGTAGTGTGTTATTTAATTGTAATATTGAATGGATGATTTGTTATGAATTTGTGGTGACCTCAATTATGTTTTCAGGTGAGAATTATGAGTGAAGTTAGTGAAGGAAGCGATTTTAGTGTTGACCGAAAGGTATGATATGTTTTTAATTCATTTTGTTTTGAATGTGTGTTTGATTAAAATTGCTATAACTATTTTTTTTTTGTTGATCCAGATTTGTTTTAGGCATTCATGCCAAACCAAATTTATTGGTAGTTTGAATAAGAAGTTAACAAACGATCAAAAGTCATTTATTGAGGCAACACCATTTGCATGGTTGGTTGAGTTGAAAGAGTCTGTGAAGATATCTAGGAATCTGTTGAGTCTGTTAATTAGTCGGTGGGTTGAAAGGCTGGGGGGGTTTGACATGGGTACAAAAGTTGTTGCTTTTAGCTTATTAGACGTATGTGTTGGTCTTGGTTTGAGGGTAGTTGGTCAGAACATTGATTTAACCCGAGAAGGCTTAGATAGTCATTGCAAGACGTTATTTGGACCTAAAAAAGTTGTTGATGTTGAAATGGTATATGACTACCTATTAAAACATAGTAAACATCTAGAAGTTAATGATTTTTGTAAGCTTTATCTTTAGTTAGGAATTTCTGAGTTTTTGTTGGCCAATCGTAGTGGCAGAGTCTTTTCTATTTTGTTTAACATTGTTGATGACGTTTGTAGTATTGGGAAATATAATTGGGGTGGTATGGTGTATGAGTATTTGGTTGGAAGCACTTGTGAAGCTAAAATGTTGATGAGAGACAAACCAGGTTCAAAAAACTTCCAAGTTATGGGATTAGTACTTGTTGAGAGTTTTTTTGAATTTCTTGCAGGTTATTTCAGATGTTGTTTCCTCTGCAGATGAGCTCAACAATACCTTTGTGAAAGAAGGTTTTGAGGAATTTGGACGTGGAAGTAAGGGTGGTAGAAAAGATGAGCTAATGGAAGTTATTTAACGTCAAGAACAAATGTTGGGTGAAATTCAAAAAGAACTTTATGAGTTGAAAGCAAATATGATTGACAGGAAGAAGCAAGGCCATGATGAGGTTGAAGATAATTATTATCAATGGGATGAATCTAGTGTTGCTGACATAGGTGAAGAAAAATTCAGTGAGATTGCTCAACATAAATCTGGGGATATTGATGAAGGTAATTTTGTTGAGACATCGACGGATCAACTTGGGAAAGAAAAAGATGGTCTACATCAGGATAGCAAGGAAATACAACAAAGCAATATGTATGTAAGACGCATGGATGATCCAAGGAAGCGTTTCAAGAGTATTTCATTAAGAACTCCTTTTGCAACATATAGCAAGAGGAAATGCAGTCAATAGTTGATTTAGATGAATGTTGTTTTGTGTTATTAAGAGTTCATCTAGTATTATGTTAAATTCACATTTACATATGGTAGTTGTGAAACAATTGTATTTCATACAACTTTGTTGAAATTGTTAGTGAAGACTTGTTATTGATATTCAACTGTTTTGTTTAGGATACATATTTTGGTTTGTAAAATAATATTGAAGTGAATACAACATATTGTATTTTATAATTTTTTGCAATGGAACCCAAACAGCAGACCCCAATTCATTTTTTTGTGCAAAATGTTATGGGCAGGTCACCAGCTAATACATCACGGGTCAACAGATTATTCAGTCAATGTTAGATTGTGTGTGCTCAAGCACTTGTGGGCTAATTA
>Ga0214545_1010687_pt1 | contig 13136 bp, 11 predicted proteins | sample CNSS4metaG_FD_160064 | JGI IMG/M metagenome (GOLD analysis project Ga0214545, IMG submission 160064) | Root nodule microbial communities from cowpea collected in UCLA plant growth center, Los Angeles, California, USA - CNSS4 | ecosystem: Host-associated > Plants > Roots > Nodule | place: USA... | reverse complement strand
ACGATAATGTTTTAATGTTGATGAATTATGGTCATTCAACTTTGTTATATGACAATATATTTTTGTACTTCATCAATTATGAATATTGAACTTTGTTATATTACAATATAATTGTTTATAATAAATGGTTTTTGAAATTTTGTTTAAAATATATAATTCATGATAATTATTAAAAATAATCCCGTGCATTGCACGGGTTAAAAAACTAGTTACCCACATGGACGAGTTTATTTGCCATCTCTAGGTGGGTTAAGTGGGTTGGCTCACCAACCCACAAAAAAAAAATATTTATGTATTTAGTTTTAAGTATTCAAATATTTAATTAGCAAAATCATCTATTCCAAAGCTTTTAACCTACTTAAACCTCAATTTTACCTTACTTTTGTATATAAATACATTTTGGGTTACATTGATCTAAATATACCACTAATCCCCATTTTTGTGTTTATTTATATATTGGAAGCTTTGTTCCAAAAATCCAGACAAATGAGTAACCTGGAATAGTAAGAAGAATAACAAAAATGTCAACAAGAAGCGCCTGGCGACACAAAGCCAGCGCCAAGCGCAAGAGGCCGTCACCGCCAAGCGCCAGCCAAGCAACAAGCGCCACAGTCGTTCACCGCCTGGCGGAACTTGGACACCGTCGGGCGGTAGATGCAGAGTTTGTGCACTATTTGATAGCTAACGTCTGGCGGTGAGAGGCTTCCGTCAGGTGTCAGTTTTAGCAGATGTGTCAAGTTGGCCTTTTTTCTTCTATTTTTGAGAGGGGAAACTCATCTTGGACAGTTTGGAGCTCGAGCAATGCGTTTTGGAGCACTTGGAAGTCTGGTAGGGCTAGTGGGAACTACCTTTTCTTCCCTTTTGTATCTTTTCCCTCTTCCACTTCCATTTTGTAAGCTTGGGCTCTCCATGATAATGGAGAGTGATGAGTGCGTATTTTTGCCCTCATTCAGTGTTTAATTCTGGATATTTAATTGAATTTATGTGCTTAAAGAGTGATTTAATTGATAATTCTGATAATTAGGCTATTTGAACTTGTGTGATAAAAATTTCTTAAAAAGTGATTTTTAGCTGCATAAATTATTTTTGGATATTTTAAACGTTTGTTGATGCAGCTGAAGTTAAAATTAAACTTATTTAAAGGTGAGAAAATAAATTGATTGAAATTACAAACACCTTTTAACAAGGCTGAAATTAGCAAGTTCTTGAAAAATCACTTCTGCACCCCCAGTTTTTACTTATACACTCCCCTCTTTCTAAATGGGTCTCACAAACACCTATTATGTACCCCCAAATATGTCTATTCACACTCCTCCTACCACTTAAACCCAACTCATTCAGATCATGCCATGTGGCAATTCCCAACTTTCAAATCTCGCCAATCATACACTGCCATGTCATCATCTTCTCCATCTCACACATGAAACCCTAACCCTAATTTCAGCCACCATGACCAACCAAGCCGGCAGCGCCGCTCTTCCACCGTCAGCCACCTCAATACCGTCCACCTTGCCGTCTCCATGGCAGCACCATCGTCGTCTCCATCTCCACGCGAGTGCAACGCTAGCACGAGTCCCATGGCAGCCACCACGATGCTGCGTAGCACCACATCTGCACTGCGAAACATCAAAACAGCTAGCAACACATCCATGGCAGCACCATAGTCGCAGCAACCATCAAACCAGATCTGCACTGCGCTCGAACATTTGCGCCGCAACCATCACTGCAGCGTTCACTCACCTCGCCGAAGAAGAAGACCCTACCGGGAAGCATGGCAGCCGTCATTCTCGAACCTACCGCAGAAACGGAAACCCTAGTTTGGGAGAGAGAAGGAGCTGCCGCGTGTCAGCTTCTCATTGCACAGTCATATTGGTCAACGGGTCAACTGGTCAAAGCAAAAGTTAAATCTGGTCAAACAGTCAAATATTGGTTAAAGGAGATGGGTTTATTTGCAAATATTGATATTTTTGGATGTCTATGCAAAATTGGACTACAGGATTAAAAATAGGTTATTTAGAAAATTAATACAAATATTATTTGGTGATAATTTATCAGATATCTTTAAATAATTAATTTATTTAATTATATCATAAATTATTAAACAACTATATTTGTCAAATAGTTTATATCTCTCCAAATATCTTTGAATATTTATCTTTATCTTTATTTTAAAAGATATTTGAGAGGTTTTAGCAATCGAAAAGCTCAGTCCAAGTCCTATATAAAGAGACCAAAGGAGAAGCAAAATGAACAAGCTCGGGACTTCGGAGTTTAGGAACCCTTTAGGGGGAGGCCTAATTTCGTTTCCTTTCTCTCTCTATTCTTCTATTTTTATTTTGTATTCCATGGATTGCTAAACTTCTTGGGTTGATTCCATTGTAATTTCTTAATTGGATTCTGAGGTTAGATCAATTAATTTCTTTGTTCTTTTTATTATTGTTGAGGTTTTATCTTTGAATCACGTAAAAAGAAATGATTTTAAATCTATATGCATGTTAATCATATGAGTTCAAGGGTTTTTTAATTTAATTGAGACTTCACTTTGATTTTATTTAGAAACTTTCATGTGATTGAATGAGTTTTTACCAATAATTGAGACTTTACTTTGATTAAAGGTATTTACTCTAACTAAAATTAATTTAAACTTTACTTTGATTAATTAAGCTTTTTATTTGGTGAGGAGATAAAAGAAAAGACATGATTAGGCATAGTAAATTTGATTGAGACTGTACTTTGGTTGAATTTACTGTGGATAATCTAAAAGTTCTCATTTTTAATTGAGACTGTACTTTGGTTAAAAGTGAGAACGCCAACAAATTAATTGAGACTTTACATTGATTAATTTGTAAATCTACAACAATAATTAATTAAGTAATAATCTTCAGATAACCGATGATGAATCTATTTTGAAAAAGCAATGAAATCAATCTATTTTCTTTGCTATTGTTTTTATCTCTTTTTATCTTTTTTATTTCTTTTATTGTTTATCTCAATCTTCCCATATTTTTATTATTTTATTTGACTAACCGTTTTGTATAGATTTTATAAGAACTAACTTGTTAAAAATCAATTCCGTATTCGTTGGGAGACGACTTTGGGTTACTTTACCCTTTCTATTTTTTGACTACTTTCTTAACAATACTGAAGTTGTTATAGATAAGTAGTATTAATTTGATCGCGTCAACGACAACGTTATCAGAGAGCTAAATCCATTCTTGTTGGGGTTAGATGTAGCCATTGAACTTTCATGTAATTTTCGATGATTTGAATATATATATATATATATATATATATATGTGTGTGTGTGTGTGTGTGTGTGTGTGTGTGTGTGTGCTTCTTCCATTCATTGCTAGTATCCTTGTTTATGTACTTAAAGCTTGCTTTGTTTTAACCATTCATTGCATGATATTGGGGTTATTAGGTATTGAAAAATATCTCTTGAAACCTAGAATTGGAACAAGATACCTAATGGAACTTGTACATTAGTTGTATTAAACCCTAATTTGTAAAGCGGATTTGTTTATTTAGGGATTCAAGGAATTGGCTCTAAATAAGGAAACATAGGCTCATTCAACTAAGGGATTAGGGTTTGAGTAGACTTGTTGGTTGACATTAGTAATTAATGGAGAAGAGTTTTATTGTTTTATATACATGAGAGTGAAGTAGGTGAAGTCTAACCCCAACAATATCAATCCATTACATTTCTAGTCTTTACCATTTTCTAGAGTTCTCAAATATCCAAGTTCATCTTTTACTTGTTTATGAAATATTTACTTTCTTGCACACAAAAACCCAAATTATGGATTTATTCTTTAGTTTAAATTAGTCACTAATTACGCAATTATTTAGTATACACGAGTCTCTTGGGAAACGATATCTCGGTCTTACCGATTACTACTTGCGCGACTTGGTACACTTGCCAAAGTCTTAACAGTGTCCATATAGTCCAAGAAAACATAGTTAATATTAGACATTTTCTATCATGCTATTCAACAAAATATAAATTAAAAAAATGTTGGTGGGTTAAGTGGGTCAACCCACCTTCAACTCGGCTAGAACCTGTTTAACCCGTGGTTTAAGTGAGTCGGGTTAAGTTCAACCCACTTTTGAAAGAAATGAATTTTTCTCAACCTAATCCGGCTCGAACCCATGGTGAGTCGGGTTGGCTCACGGGTTGAAACCCATATTGACATCTCTACTCACAAAGTTATGCATAGTAGAGTTGTCAAAATGGGTTGGAACAACTTGAAGATGCATTAGAAAACAAAAATGTTAGAAAGCCAAATTTTAAGAAAAATGATTTAAATAAAAACAAGCAAGCTCTTAAGAATAAGAATAAAAGAGCCTGTAGGGTATGGGTAGAAAAATGTAAGCCTTATTCTAGGAATATAAATTGTGTAACATGTTTCTATTGTATGAAAAAGGGGCACACCTCAAATAAATGTAGAATTAAACATTTTGATGTTCCTAATGGAAGATGTGCTTGGATTCCTATTATAAAGTAACATGTCTCTAACCTCAAAGGACCCAAATAAGTTTATTGGGGACCTTGTTCTCTATTGCGCATGTTATCTCAAAATCAAGAAAGTCTCTTTGAATGTTCAAGAGCTAGTATATTCATTAAACTTTTGGTATCTTGGTAAGTTTTTTGATTTTATAAGGGGTTTGGGAATATTATATATGCGTAAAAGTGGTAAAAATATTTAATTTCAGTGTTCTCTGAAAAACTCTGTTGGGATAATCGATTATCAGCAAAAATGGAAATTGTTGTTCGTGGGTATGAACCAATAACCGATTATCTTAAGCTGATAATCGATTATCTTGCATAGTATGATGCATATTTTCAAATTTTTTACCGTTTAAGTGAGCTTTTTGAAAATTTAGACTATAAGCAACAATTAGGTACTTCGTAAATGCAAATTAGTACGTTGGAGTTCATTTTGTTAATATTTCCTTCTTTAAACCCATATTTTTTAATGTTTAGAGTCTCTCTTTCATTTAGGGAGAGTCTTTGATTAAGGGGGAGTATTTTTTCTTGAAATGTTTGTGTTTATCAAAAAGGGGAAATATTACATTAGGGGGAGTTTTATATCTTAAACAATTTTGTTAAGAGGAACTTAAGTTATCTGATTTAGGGGGAACTGTCTAAAGAATTCATTTTTGATTATGATAAAAAAGGGGGAGATATTTTTGTGTTATTATCTTGTGATAAGTGGTACCTATTTAAGGGGAATATATGTGTTTATTGATATCTTGTAATATCTTATGTTTTAAAAAGGAGAGAAAAATTAATTATCTTTTATTTGGATTAACTATTCTTTTCTCTTAAGTTGTTTATTAAGAACAAGACACATCACGAGTCTTTAGCAATTTTTGATCACCATCAAAAAGGGGGAGATTGTTGACAAAAAGAAGAAGATGGACATCTTCATCCAATAAGGAGTGATGATGATGACTTATGAAGAAGTATGGAAGACTTGATAATGATGATGATGCATGAAAAAATGTTGAAGACTTAAAAGAATGCTTCGATTCAAGAGATACATTGAAGACTTAGGGGTTAGTTATTTAGGTCTTGTAATATGTGTATGTTATTTAAAATATTTAAAATAGTATGTCAAGAGTTAAAAGGCAAAACCCAAGTAGTAGAGCACCAAGAGAATTTTATTTATTTGCAAAACTCACTGGAATAATTGATTATTCTTAGTGATAATCGATTATCTTAGTTAAAACTGATTTTTGAGAAAAGCCTCTGTGATAATCGATTATCACTACTAATAATCGATAATCGATTATCACCTACTGATAATAGATTATCCTGGCTGATAATAGATTATCACAACGAGAAAGAGTTTTTAGAAAAGTTTATGTGATAATCGATTATCACTTATGATAATCGATTATCTATAGCAGTTGTGACTTAACTTTTCATATTCTTAACCTAATTTCTAAATAGGCTTCTATAAATAGAGTGGTAGGCTTTCATTATCAAAAGTAGAAGTTAGAGAAGTCCGAATACTTGAGAACTCTCTGTGGGAAGGCTTTGAAAAACCTAGTGTGGGTAGAGCGATAACTTTCATCAAGTGGGATCTTGAGTCATTGAGTGTTGCTGCTGTTGCTAGGAGAAGCCAGTCATCCTTTGTGTGATTCAAAGGAGGTGTTCATTCCTTGTGTGATTCAAGGAAGGTGTTTTCATCCCTTGTGGATTTCAATGGAGGTGTCTTCATCTCTTATGTGATTCAAGAGAGGTGTTTTCTAAACCTAATCTCTTTTATCATTGATTGTAAGTTTGGTTTATTTTAGTGATTTGCTTAATCTTGTTTTTGAGAGATTAACAACTGGACGTAGGGCCTTTTGATCCAAACCAGTATAAATACTTGTGTTCAATTTTCTTCTCTATCTCTATATTGAATCTATTGTTGCATATAAAGGAACTAATATCAAATTAATCGGTAAAATTTTCGAAAAAATTTTAAAGTATTAATTTTAATATTAAAAATCAATTCACCCCCTCTTGATTTTTGTTCAAACTCAAAACATTTCGTTGCGCGATACCAACAAATTTATCAATGGCATTGGACATCGCTTTTGCCATTACTTTTGTATTTTAAACTTGACCACCAACTTTACTCCTAAAAGAAAAATTAATTTACATTACCGAAACAAAGAAAAATAACCAAATTTTCACTTTTGTGCTAAAAAAAAGAAGATAAGTGTTTATTATAATATTCTGCATAACCACTTATCAATTTTTCATCTCTGTGCAAAAAAAATGAGATGAGTATTTATTATAATATTCTGCATAACCACTAGAGATGGCAAATAAATTCGCCTCCGTGGGTATTGCTCGAACTTGTCCCCGTTTTGACGGAAAATTACCGCATTGACTGGGTATGGGTATGAGGAATCCCCGACTTTTTCAATTGGGTATGGGGATGTACATATCTCCGCTATAATATCCCTCCCCGTTTAAATTATTAAAATATTCATAATTAATTAAGTAACCATATATATATATATATATATATATATATATATATTACTTTTTATTTCTTCTAATTATTTCGTTTGTCATGAAACTCATTCGCATCTCAATTATATTTTTCATTTTATCATAACATTTATGTAATTATGTTAAAAAAATGTATGTCAATTAAATTTTTTTTATGTTTCACATTTGAATATTTCTATTATTTTTTAATATTTTTATTTATTGTATATTTTTCTTTCACATGAGAATGTTTAATATCTCAATTTAAGTATTTAATAGCACAAACCTTTCGTTTACTAGGTAATATAAAAAAAAATCATTTACTTATAATTATTAGTTTTTGTTTCATTTGAAGAACTCTTTTATTTCGTTTAAACAAGTTTTGTTATTTCTCAACCATTGAGTATATATGTTGATATTTGAAAAGTTTTCTTAGATCTTTGAGATATTTTTCAACTTATCATACCCTTAATTATACATTATTTTCCTTTGTGCGTTTTCTTTCAATAGTCTCTCAAATTGTTTGTAAACATTTGTTAATTTTTTTAATATTTTTATTTGTTGTTTATTTTCATTATGTAGAATACTATTTTGATATATTTTATCTAATTATTTTTTATTTTCTAACTCATTATCAATCATACTGTAATTTTTTTATTATAATTGTATAAATAACTTTTATTTACTATAATATAAAAATTTAATGTAATTGTTATGAATATTTTTTATCACCATCCAACATAATTGAAGTTTAAAAGATACAAGATCTATGCTAAAATTTTATTATTATGATTATTATTTGTTCTTTGTATTATTTTGATCAAGTAATGAATTATAACTTTTATTAGTGTATAAAAAAGAGATTCATTAGAATTTAAAAGATTGAAATAAACAAACATTTAAAATATATTTTAATTTGAATTTTTTTTCCTTTTATATTTTTAAAAAAATATTTTAAAATTTTATCAACTAGGTTTCATTAATGTTTGCAACTTTAATAAATGTGTTGGTTCTCATGAAACTTTATTTGGTATTATAATCTAAAATGTAAACAATTCTAATTTATTTTAAATTTTTATTATGATTATTTGTTCTTTGTATCATTTTGATCAAATGATATATTATAACTTTTATTAGTGTATAAAAAAGAGATTCATTAGAATTTAAAAGATTGAAGTAAACAAACATTTAAAATATATTTTAATTTGAATATTTGTTTCCCTTTTATATTTTAAAAAAAATATTTTAAAATTTTATCAACTAGGTTTCATTAATGTTTGTAAATTTAATAAAGGAGTTGATTCTCATAAAATTTTATTTAATATTATAATCTAAAATGTAAATAATTATAATTTATTTTAGACTTGTATTATGATTATTATTTGTTCTTTGTATCATTTTGATCGAATGATGAATTATAACTTTTATTAATATATAAAAAAGAGATTCATTCGAATTTAAAAATTGAAGGCAACAAACATTTAAAATATATTTTAATTTGAATATTTGTTTTTCTTTTATATTTTTTAAAAAATATTTTTAAATTTTATCAACTATGTTTCATTATATTTGCAAATTTAATAATTATTTTGTTTTCTCATGAAATTTTATTTGGTATAATCTAAAATGTAAACAATTATAATTTATTTTAAAGTATTTGATATCGAAAAAACAATCATCCTTCTAATATTGAATATTTGATAATATTATGTTTTTTTTACCATAACTTTTTATTATTTTATAAAAATTAATTAAAATTAATATTGTATTAGTAAGTAAATGAGTATGAGTACGAGATTATACCCGTTATCCTATGAAAATGAAATAAAAGTTTGATACCCGTTGAATTTAGGTATGGAGATGTGAATGAATTTTTTTACGAGAATAGGTATGGAATAACCCGTGCCCGTCCTGCCCGATGCCGTTCCTAATAACCATTTATTATTCTGCCCTTTGGTTAACCTTGAAAAATATGCACATGCTATTCATGTTACATGCACACAATATCCTAGTGAGTAAATGTTTTTCCTGCTTCAAAATTTATACCCTATCACTGATGTCATGATCTTTCTACATGTTCGATGCACACAAAGATCAAATAGTGGCAAAATCCAGAAATGAAAAAAGTAAAATAGCAGAAATAAAGAGGGGTTCAGGTTTTCACCAACAATGACTTGCATATCGATATACAACTCTTCAACACTTAGAAATTATGTTAATACAATATAACTTCCATGGTGAATCCTACATATTGTAACATATCCACCATTGTTGTAAAATCTGGTAGTGAATGTGTTGCTTTTATACATGGTTTATCATCAACTAAGTTATAATAGTGATTATGTATCTAGAACATCTTTAACTGAAGCTTTGAATTTCAACAGCCTGCAAATCAAAGTCATTGATTATATTGTAAATACAGATGAAAAAAGTTGAACAAAAATACAATCCAGAAAGTTAAACAAAATTGAACATGAATCTAATACTATGTTAATAGTTAAATAAACAGCAGGGTATCCGCCAAAAAAAAGTCAAACAGGATTAATCTTCAGAAAAAATAACATTATGTAACAGTTTTCTGATATCAGTAGAGTTGGTTAAAAAAGGAGGTTGTTTATGTTCAGAAAATTCTAGTTATAGTTGCAGAATAATGATAGCATTTTTAGCTTAGTCATAAATGTTTTTCTGTTTTACATAATTTTGTCTGTTTAAACTAGTAATATAACACTTCATTTTAGCTATTTTTTGTGTAGTCTTATACCATGTTTCATTTCATATATCATTCCTATAGCCAATACCGTATAGTTCCTGTAATCAGAATCGATATTAAACCAATAAAACCTTAAGGTTTACCAATTATGTCTCTTATTTTCTAAACCTGTCTCTATGTATGTCCTAAGAAGCAATTGAAACAAAAACCTTATTGATTTAATCTCTATAGTTACAATGATTTCCCATCTAGCTTATATACTTAAAAACATTTCATTTTAATATATTCTTTTAGTTCTTACAATAAGGAGTAAAGAGTACAGGATTAAAACAGGAGTTAAAAGTATACCAATGAAAGAAAAAATAACTAAAAGAACCAACTGAGTAATATAGCCTAGAGAAAATTAAGAGGTTAGGGGCATGCATCTTACCTTTTTGGTTGGACATACTAGGCAGTTTAAATCTGTCAGTGATTTCTAATATAAAAATCAACAAAAACTATCTCATTTAGTACTTAAAAACAACTTGAGACTTCATAGTTGCAATTGTACTTTGTCAAAAACAATCTCAGTGACAAATATTTCCAAACAATATGAACGCCCGCATGTTGGTTCAAACTACACTAAATCTTGATCACCATTGAATATTCAAAATTGATAACCTAATTAGGACCACAATTTATATACATGTATAAAGTAGGAACCTCATTGCTTTAACCAAAAAGTGTATTACTCTTATAAATGGAAAATTTATCATAGATAAAGGTAAAGGTATTTCTAAGGAATCCAGCAAAACCGTGAGTGGAACCACCACTCATGCCAAAACAACCACTCCCAAAATCAACTCAGCAGTTCTTTCTTAACAGAAAGGGGCAAACTTAGAAACTACACACAAAGGAAGCCAAAAAACGAAAAAAAATATATATATATATTCAAATGAAAAGTTACATTTCAGAAATTAGATATAAAGGGGAGATGAAAAGAAAGAAAAATTAGATGGACAACTTACATTTAAAAGAATGTCCTTAACAGAAAGACTTAAAACATATGCATAGAACCGTTCTTAGTGAACAAAAACATGGGGACACAAGCAAAAGTGCTATTTATGAAAAATGCAATAATATTTTTAGATAACAAGAGACCAAAATGCAATGAAATTGCAACATAATTTCAGAAACAAATACCTTCAAATGATGAGAAAGCATAAGAAACTCTGTCAGTACTTCTTACAACTTATGAATCATTTATCTGACAAAAAATCCAGTAGCTACACTTAACATTCAAGAACTTTCTAATAATCTGCTGATAAACACATACAATCAGCCTGGCTTTTCAGGAAAACGGTGCCTGGTGTCATAGAACCACCGCCAAAATGTTAGCAATAATAGCAACAGAAAGTAGCAGAGCTGTGCAAGAATTATTAAACAGGAGTCCATTTATAGCTGAAAAATTACATAAGCAAATAAAATACATGTCTTATTGACTCATTCAGTCAGAAAACTGGAATTCAAACTATCGTGTGATTTTACTAAATTTTCTTAACAATTATTATACACTGCCACCAATCAGCAAATGCTCTATCAGTCATGAATGCTACATTTCTAAAACTACAACAATTACATTCAGGAAAAAAAGAATAAAAGAGAATATGATGTATCTGGTTTTCTTGGCATTAATCTCCACCAACAACAAAACTTCCTCAATGCAGGCAGGAAACAAGGTTCCTACTTCCTCCTAATATGGCATCATCCTTGACTCATGAAACACGGTGATCGCACAACGAAAGAAAAACGCTAAGGAACAATCACAAGAATCATAACGAACAAGAATTCAAAGACATTATCACATGGTTAAAAGAATCAGTCACTCATCAGCTTTCTTCACATCAGAATAGTAATTCAAGTACCACCGCACAAATTTCTTCAAACCACTATGCAGATCTGTGGTCGGCTTATACCCAAGCTCTCTCTGCGCGTAGCTAATGTTGGCATGTGTAAACTGAACATCACCATTCCGTGGCAACCTCATTATGTTCCTCTTTGCCTTAGCCTTCAGAAGCCTCTCCAAAATGCCCACAAGATCACTAACCGGCACCGGTGAAGTATTTCCCAAATTGAACACCCTCAACTGTGCAGGCCCCCTTTTCTTCCCCCCACTCCCTGTGCTTTTTTCTGCAGTATCCAGAGCCCCTAAACAACCCCTCACAATATCATCAATGTAAGTAAAATCCCTAGCAACGGTGCCATGATTGGCAGCCTCAAATATAGGTATCACCTTCCCCTTCAGAATATCCCTTGTGAAGAAGAAGTAAGCCATATCAGGCCTACCCCAAGGGCCATAAACAGTGAAGAACCTCAAGCCAGTCAATGAAAGACCATAGATATGGTTATAAGTGTGAGCAATCTCCTCACCAGCCTTCTTAGTGGCAGCATACAAACTAGCAGGCTGATCAGTCCTATCCCTCTCAGAGAATGGAACCTTAGTGTTGAGTCCATAAACTGAGCTACTAGATGCCCAAACAATAGCAGGCTGTGGATTCACACTCTTACAAACCTCAAGCAAATTCACAAAACCAGCAATGTTGCTATGCACATAAGAGCCAGGATTCTCCATGGCATACCTCACACCAGCCTGAGCAGCCAAGTGCATAACATGAGTGAAAGGAACAACCTCAAAAAGCTTCCTCAAGAGTGCTTCATCATTGATATCACCCTCGACTATGTACACTCCAGTGCGCTCCAAGAGCAACTGGCGCGCACGTTTCAGTGAAGGGTCGTAGTAGTCATTGAAATTGTCAATTCCCAGAACCCCATCACCGCGGCGTTTCAGAGCCGCAGAAACATGGGTGCCGACAAAGCCGGCGGCTCCAGTGACCAGAACGGCAAACCCATTTCGGGACCGGACCCGAGCAGAGGCTCGGACCCGTTTCTCCCAGACGGGTCCGCCCCAGTTGTAGGTCCTCAGTGACCTCCGTGAGAGGTCCGCCGGAACCGGCGTCGACGCCGGCGACCGGAAAAAGAAGATCAAGATCGCGCCCAAAAACACGAAGGACCACACGGCGAGCTTCGCCAGCGAGGTGTGCCACCGCACACGATTAAAGTACGTGGCTTTCTCCATCTTGAACTTCCCTGGAGTCGAAGGGGCACTGTCTATGTGTGACATTTGCTTCAGTTGGGACTTTCGATAGGGGAAATCTAGGATTTTGAAAGGTGCCCACGATTTCTCGTCCTCAGGTTCGACGAATTGCGAGGTCGATTTTGGTTTCTGGGATTGGATTTGAGGTTCCCAAAATTGTTGGGTTTCTAGGGTTTTCTGGTAGTGTTATAACGGTGACGATGATATATGGATTGGTTTGGCCGTGTTTGTTTCAGAGATGGGAAAGTTATGGAGAAAACAGGAAAAAAATAAAAGGGTGGTTTGGTGAGTTGTTTTTTTTT
>Ga0214545_1010686_pt1 | contig 13140 bp, 3 predicted proteins | sample CNSS4metaG_FD_160064 | JGI IMG/M metagenome (GOLD analysis project Ga0214545, IMG submission 160064) | Root nodule microbial communities from cowpea collected in UCLA plant growth center, Los Angeles, California, USA - CNSS4 | ecosystem: Host-associated > Plants > Roots > Nodule | place: USA... | reverse complement strand
TATATATATATATATATATATATATATATATATATATATATATATATATATATATATATATATATATATATCGAATGTGAGACTGGACATTAATGGATGGTCTAATAACGATCTGATAGCGGGTGAAATAATAGACCCAACAAATATTGTTAGGATATATTCTAACCTATGACTCTGATCATACCATGTTAAAACGTTGACTTTAAACCTAGTTCAATCCTACCATACTGACTATACTTTCAACATGTAAAATTTCGTTTGTCGTAAGGCAAACACTTTACTTGCCCTTTGTTACAATTGACGTTTTCTATGAGTTTCACAAAGTACAACAACTAAATCCTTTATAATTTACTTCAAGAACAAAATAAAATTTTTTTACAATAGATCGAAGATGAAAAATATATTTAATTTTTTTAAAGTTAGAGTGAATACTTCTGATAACATAACTATTAAAATTGACCACAATGATTTTTGAAGTTTTATTATATCTATTTTGTAATTTTCTTAAAAGTGATATATTTTTGAGATTTGTATATTTAAAATTAGAATTGTGTGACATAAAGCATATGTATTCCTAATTAAAACTATTCATCATAAGAAAATAGAAATAGAATATTAATGGATGATGTGCATGTGGAGTGTGTTGAATGATGTGAATATATGAAAAGCCATAACATGGATTTGCCAAAGTAGCAATGCTTTTATGCAACTTTCATTGGTGTCTGAACTTAAAAATGCTAGTTGGTGAGAAAAATTAAGGAAGAAGACCAATTGATTTCATCACATTATGAGTCTATGGCTTCACTTCCTTCAAGTTAGGAATTTGTCACTTTTAATAAAGAGATCTATTATTTTAGTCTAAACCATCCATCATGAAGCAATCTCTTTGCTTATAAGGGTCACATACTAATAATCATAAATACACTTAAATAATCAAACAAAATTATTATTTTTTAAATAGTTTCTACAATTTTATCTGCACATGGCAAGTACAAGTGACATAGCTCACACCACTCGTACTTAAACCAAAATTTTTAATTCATTAAGTATTTAATTAATTCAAAGAAAAATTAAATTAAATATATACTTAAAACATATATTAAATAGTTAAAACTTATTTAAACATTAACATTAATTTTAGCTAAAGCAGTAACAAGATGTGCAAAAATAAGAAGTTGAGTTAAATTATGGGTTTTTGAAAATAAACTAGAATTACTAAGAAATTAAAGACCAAAATAGCATATAGAACTGAAAGAGAACCAAAACTGATTCTACTTAAAAATTTTGGATTATCTTGTAAGCAATCCTAACCACAATTTATAAATTGCATTTTGGTACTTTTGCTTAATTTCATTCTATACTTTAAAAAGCAAAAGAAAAGTTTTTCCTTCATAAATTTGCATGGAGCAATAATGAAAAGAATAAAGGGTAATGACAATTATGTTTATAGATTTATATATTATATATATATTTTTATATAAAAAAAATATATATATATATATATATATATATATATATATATATATATATATAAGTATTACTGTGTAAATTTGTTTTTCAATTTTATCTTTTAAAATATATATTTTTTAAATTAAAATAATTATTTTATGAATATTATCTTTTAAGTGATTATTGTTTAAATTGATTTTTTTTATTTGACCATATTTTAAAATTTAATTATTTTTTAAATATTAACTAAAAAAAATAAATTTTTTTTTATTGGTAACATTTGCTGGTTTGCCAGGGGTGTTAAAGCTCAGGTCTGGGGTTCGATCCTCCCTGAGAACAACCCACCTGCTAGTTGGTGCTATAGGTGATGAGTTGGGGTGTATTGGGCTGCGGACCTAACACAACCGGTTTGAGGGTGGCAGGTGGGATGCCTGGTAAGCCCAAAACAATAAAATATTTTACTTTGATGAATAATAAAATATGGAAAAGATAAAAGTAAAAAAAAAAATATGCACATGTATCACTTTTATATATAAAACTTGCAAAAATAAGGGAAGGTTTAAAAACAAGATATTGATAGCCATTAAAATGATATACACAAGTTATGAATAATAACACCATAACAAGACTTTAAAGTAAATTTAAAATAAATAATTTTTTTATATGTAATATTTAATAAGAATATTATGAAAAAAAGTAATGGAAGTTGCGTCACCATAATCTCTTTTTTATTGTCAAAAATCACGTTAACTTATGAGAGTGTTTAACTCAAACAAAAAATATAAATGACACAAAAGAAAAAAAAGTGTGAAAATATATCTCATGAATGTTATAGATACATAAAATAATGTTAGAGTAAAATTAAATATGCACAATGTAATAAATTTAAACTACAATTAATTTGGAAGTAACAGACGAAATCATGTTAAAAATATGTTCTCATGCACTTTAAACTATAATTATATGATTATTTCTAGAGGTGTCAATTTGGTTCAGCCTAAAAGGTTTGGTCCTGACCCATTTCATCAAGATCGTCGGTTTTGTTGGTCCGGATTGTTCAACTTGATCTTTTACTCTGACTCAAAGTTATATTTTTTGGAGGTATAACCCATTTTAACCTTGATTCTAACCCACACTAAAAAGAGATTTTGGGACTGAAACTTTTGTTTGGACTCCTCATTTAGGGGCCCCCAAAACGTGGTTTAATGAAGAGTGCATAAGGATCGACTCATGGACTAGGGATAAAATTGACACCTTTAATTACTCTTATCCTACTTAAAAGACAAAAGATTTATTACTAAAAAATTTTTAAACTCATAAAAAAAAAGAAAAAAAATTACGAAGACGTTTTTGTGTAGAATTGTATCTACCCCTAAAAGGTATAAATAGATAGAACGTGTATACACATATGCATAACAAAAAGATATGCATAAATCATTATATATAGATCTCAAATAACTAATGGTAACTTAAATTTTTGCAAACAATTGTTACTTAAACTTCTCACATCACACAAAACATAAGTATTTTTTACAAGATTGAATGTATCCTAATTTTAATATTTTGTAGTTTTTTTTGGTGATTTTTCTTACTCATTCATTCTACATGTAACTATTTAGTCAATAATTTGCAAAAAAACACTTCAATACTCAAATTAGTATTCGATTTAGTCATATATAATAAATATAAACAATAATTCACATTAATCAAGTAATTCTAGTTTTGAGAACCGATTAATAAATAGGCTTATAATATTTAAAAGCAAAATGCATTCTTGAATATGACTAATCTAAGAATTATACCCGTGAAAGCACACACCTAAATTATAGTTATAAAATTTTACTTTTATTTTTAATCTTAAATAACTCTTACATATTATTTCATCAATTAAAGTCATATTATCTCATCACATAATACAAAAACACATTTAAAAAAAAAAATCAAATCTTAAAATTCAAATGAGCATAATTTATACGAATCTTATTCTCAAACAATGATCATAAATTTGATCAATTTCAATCTTATGATCACACAAAAATTTATGTAAACAAGATTCAAATATCTTAAAAAACACAATTACATAATAAATCAATATACAATAGCTGATATTACTTGGGAAAAATTTCATGATAGAAATGTTATAACCTTTAAATCACGTATATAATTTTGGTGAAGCTTAAGTTTTGTTTATCTGATTGTAATACTAATAAACATTCATACATTATATGTGACAAAGATATCTGTATCCACGGATATCTATAGATAAAATCTGTGATAGATAATTGATACTCACGAGTAGCGGATATTTTAATATTCGTTTATAAACGGATTGAGTGTGGGTATTATACTATTTGTATATGTGGATATCCGTTACCTTCAAAAAATTAAAATTAAAATTTAATCTATGTTTTATTAAGTGAAATTAAATTTATTTAAAATTAAAATTAAATTTTTATTTTATTAAATTAAATTTAATTAAAATTAAAATTAAAATTATATTTAATTTAATTAATATTTTATTTTTTTTGTAATTTTATTTAAATTTCATTTTAAAAATTATAATTTTTTTTAAATATTTACAGATATCACGGATACATGCAGGTTTTAAAATACCCACATGTATTTTTAAACAGACACCATAGAAGTAAATAGATGGATTGCAAAAATAAATTTTTAACCTAAAAATCACTTTTCATGTTCCTTATAGGTGTTGTCTAATGTTTATCTAAAATGTAAAATATTGAACAAATGCAAGATGAAAGGGAGAAAACATGACCTATATTTATACACTCATGAATAACCTAGGGTTGGACTTGAACTTCTAAAGATAAAGTCCACCTCACTCCCAAAATATTTTATCTTCTTCGTATGTTCAACATTATTTTATTATATAAATCACTTTTATTTTATTCTCTAAATTTAATTGAATATTTTTAAATAAGAAAAATAAATAACTAAGTTACTACTATTCAATGAAAATATAGGTTTTTATGATAAAAGAAATAAGTTAAGACAAATCTAAAATTATTTCAAAACATCAAATTAAAAAGAGTTAACAAAATAGTATAAAATAAATGAAAATAAATGTTTATTGAACCAACATTAAAGATAACAATTGATTCATCCTAGGTTCCTAAACCAATATTTTACAATTCATTAGGTATTCAACTTGAAAATAATAATTTATTGAGTACTCAAAAAAAAAAAAAATCAAACATATGAATTAGAACTTATTTAAACTTAATTTAATTCAAAATTTGCATCTAGCAAATCATATATAAAAAGTGTCATTATTAAAAATCACTTAAAATGTACTTTGATTTTAGAAAAACAACATATACAAAATAAACTCTTAAAATATTTAAAATAAGTATCCCTTGATTATTTTTAGTTGTTCAATTTTAATAAATAATAATTGTAATAAAATGGTTTGATTGATAAATGGCATATCATACATAATGTTTAAATCATGTATTTGATAACGTATATAACAATTTAAATTGATCTTCCTTTACTTGAAATATTAGTTAACTATGGATAGAATTGCCACAGTTAAAATCTTAAATATTATTTTTAATTGATGTTGATTAAGATCATTTTTGTAAACAATAATGAAAATTGTAATAATAATCATTTCTCTATTATAGGCAAACATTTATAAGATTATTGTTTAGCTGATACCAATTGGTTTTTTTATCAATGTTAATAAAATTATTTTTCAAATAATATAAGAGTTTTTAAATGACATCCATATCAATTATTTTCTAAGCAATATTATTGCGATTGCTTATCTCTTGATAGAGGTTAGACTTCTTTCTCAATTTATGTTTGTTAGATTTTCTCAATGAATGTCAGTGTGGTTTTTAAAGCTGAAAGTAATTATTTTTTGTTGATATTCGAGAAGTTAAATAGTAATTTTTGTATTTAATATTTTTATGTTGGTTGTAATTGAAATATTTAATTTAATAAATTTTATTGCCTCCATATAAAAAATATTTTAAAAAATAAACAATTTAAATTCAATATACTTTTTAATTATTTAAAAACAGTAAAATTTTCTATCCATGCACATGTTAAGTCTAAAAGCAAGTTTTATATTAAGCCTTCTATTTATGTTCAAGATAAGTGCATGTCCAACACATGTTTTGTATTAATGGTGGCAAAAAGAATTAAATTTTAAGATCCAATCTATAATATAAATTGGATCAACTGAGTCTAGATTGAATTTCGATTGAAACACTTTAGGTTAAAAATTGAATCAAGTTGGTCCCAATAGAAGGTCCATCAAGTCAGTTCCAATTGAAACTCAACTCGAGTCAATCCTAGTCGAAGGTCAAGTTGAAATGGTGTGACCGTAGGTTGACATAGTCGATTTCGAGGCCTGAGTTGGCCCGAGTCAGTTTCGGTCAAAGGTTGACTCGGATCAACTGTCGCAAGAGATATTCCACAGTTGAAGGTCAACTTATGTCAACCACAACTAAAAATCGATCCATGGTGAAGCTTAGATTGAATTAGTCTCATTCTAAGATCGGATCAAATTAATCAAACTAATAGGTTGAATCAAGTCGGCTTGACTCATATCTAATAGACTTAAAAGTTAGGTATATTAGATCAATTTAAATTTAATTCAATTTAAATTGGATTGAAAAAAAAGAGAGGTGCAAATCTAATTGATGTAATTAAAATAAATTTGGATTATAAATCTAATCTATTTTATTACCTATATCGAATCTATACTAAATTTTAAAAAATTCAATCCATGTCTACCCTTATTTTATATAAAAGTATTCAAATGAAGTTGGTATTGTTATCCATTTGCATAAAAACAGTTACTTAATAAATAATGCACAACTAATAGACTTAAATAGACTTTGTTTATATTGTTGGTTGTGCGTGTCAGATATAAAAAGGTTCATATTCAAAGTTTTAACCAAAAATACAAATTCCTACTCATATAGGTTATAGGTTAGATAAGTGGATTATGGATTTTTAATCAAATATCGAACTATAATTATCGATAAGTTTTCAAGAAAATTATACATTTTATTTTCATTTAATATATTTATTTTTGTTGATAAAAAAAATACATTTTGAATAATTGAAATTCCTTGAGATAGTAAAACAATTTTACTAAGATTATAATGATTGAAAATTAGACGTAAATTCAAGAAGCTTCAAGTCGTCGAAAGTTATTGACCTTTTTATTTCTTAATCTTTCACTTATTTTCTTTTTATTTTTTACTTTGTATTTTTTTTTCTATATTTTTCTGTAAAGCTTTTTCAGCGTTAGTAAAATGGTCATAACTTTTTTCATATAAACGGACAATTAGAATACTACACCTTTTCTTTATCCTCTAGCCACTTTTTTTTTTTTTTTTTTTTTTTTTTTTTTATTTTTTTTTTTTTTTTTTTTTTTTTTTTTTTTTATATATTTTTTTTTTTTTTTTTAATACCAACATTTAATGTACAACCAGAAGAAAAAAAAAAAAGTAGTTCCTCAACGGTTGCCATCAATATAAAGAGAAAATGAGAACAGTGAATGAGATCTTCTTACAATTGCTTTTGCACGAATGTTTTCTCTGATAATTCTAAGTCTGAAATTCTTTGATTCTAGTGGATGCTACCTAACCTTAAAGTTTCTCGCACTTAGCTTTTACACAGTTTTTTTTTAATTCATACTTATTGTTTTAAATCTCTATTTTCTTAGAATCATCTTATAATCTCCAAAACTTTATTTGGTTTATGAAAATTGAAGATAATTATTATTAAAAGATACTTGACACTACAATAGAAAATCCTTATTAATGACTAATTTTAGTGACAAAAAATAATTAATCATTATAGTGATAAATTTAAATATCAATTTATAAATTAAAAATTATTGATAAATAAAATAGTTCAAAAAGTTATAATTGGTCTCTAAATTAGTAACTAAAATAGTTTTTATTATGAATTGGTATCCAAATTGGTCACTAACATTAGCTACCAATGTTTTAGCTACCAAAAGAATTGATCTCTAAATTGGTCTCTAAACACATTTTTAGTCACAAAAATTAGTCATTTTTTGATAATTTTCTTGTAGTGTGATACAAACTATCTTGAGTATAAATGAAGTGATTCTAGTTAAGAGTTAATTAGTAAAGATATTGTTCAATATACATTATGGTTCTTATTCCAATATAGCTTATACAATCTTAGAAATTTCAAAAATGTTAATAATGCATATTTGTATTAGTGTTATGAAAAGATTGACCTAGTCCTAAGAGATTAGTTAATATGAGTATTTGTATTTCCCTTTATCTTTGTATTATATGTGTCGATCGATATAGTCGAGTGAATTTGAATATAATTGACCGATCTATTTTCTCCTCAACTGGTCGGTCAATTATACCAAACTTCGTTCAGTTGTATTGGTCAACACATATAGTACATAGCCCCCAAGCCTTAAAGGAAGTTGGAGACTGAAAGCGAAAAGAGTTTGAATGCCAATTGTGTAGAAAGATATGACCGTTGGTGATGGGTGGATGTATCGTTTCGTGAGCTGTGTTGATGCCTCGCGAATCATGTTGTCAGTGTTGAATCTGAAACATCGAGTCCCCTCAGCCGTTGAAGGACGTTTGGTCTGACGATCCAGTTGGTGCCACATGTCCTCCATGTTTTCTATAAATAGGGGTCCATTGTTCCTGTCATTTTCACAACTTTCCTTCGCACAACCTTTCTCAGACCACTCGACTTCTCATTCATTCTTAAGTAAGGTAATAATGTACGCTATTGAAGTTTTCACCTCGAGAGAGTCCTCTAGTTGAGAAAGCAAGGGATACACAGACAACGCTTCGTCCTCGTCGCTCGGGATGTCTTCAGGATATCATAAACCTTAAGAAAAGTTATTGTAGGTGTTTAAATATGAAAAACTTCTTATATGTGTGGATAAGGAGGCAGAGTACGTGACAAGGGTTTATATGGTGGAGTCTCAACTATGGAGTGTTATATTCAAGTTCTTTTAATAAATCAACATGTTTTTCATGCAATTTTTCAACAAACTTTCAACAATTTTAGTGATAAAAGTTGCAAACCATATGATGCAAGTTTTCTAGAAAAAATTGCAAACCATCTCATATGTTTTTTCTGCCAAATAATGCAAACCTTCTCATATAAATTCTTTGGACAAAATTGCAAACTCTATAATAATAACAATTACCTAAGTCTCTCATTGAGTTATTTTGATAACTCCAAATCTTTATTCTTATAGTACTTTTTTACTACTCTCTTCTTCATATTATTCAATGTGAGACTTTAGTGAATATTCACTTGATAACAAACATATATTTCCTTCATCTAAAGTCTCACATGTTTTGAAACAAACATTTTACATACTACCAACATATTTGTTTGAATCACTCTCATCACTAAGGATCTACATGACTCATTAACAACGATGATCTTTTTCTATCATCAATCATTCCTGCCTTGCACATCAGACTCATTGTCGACAATTTCCATATTACCAAACCAGACCCTAACCATATATGCATCAATGAAGTCCTTGCATAAAAAGAATCATCATGCCTAATCTTTCTCCAAAGGCACAACACACGATGTTGATTATGGTCAGCATGTCAAAATGCTCATCTTCCTCCTTTGATTAAAACATAAGTTGTGATACCACTCTTTGGAGCCACGCCATAGAAAAATCATTTCTTCAAACAAAAGTACACCCGCAAATATAAATTTAAATAAAAATACACAATAGATTTTACATGGTTAAACACCTCAAAACCTACATCCATAAATACTTAAAAAAAATATTATTACTCAACTTTGTAATTAACTACCCGAGTCCTCCATTGATTTTTGGGCACAACTTAAGAATTAACTCTTTATTTTTTATAGTATTTTTCTATTACTCTCTTCTTCATATTCTTCAATGTGGCACTTTGATAAATACCCACTTTAGAACCAACAATACCATATACACAGTAACAAAAACCCTACATGCAATAAAAATTGAAAAAACAATTTCATATTTTAGTAAAAAAAAAACTCAAATTAAAATTGTAATTAGACAATATTAATCTAAAGTCAAATATTTCTATAGTGTGATCTCTGAACAAAAGAAAGGAAAAAAAATGCTTAAAAGACTTATAAAAAAATCAAATTAATAATTATAAAAAGTATATCTTACAATCGTAACATCAAAATCATAAATGTGAAATTGTCCAAACATGTTAAAATCAACCAACCATAACCATGAGTCATTTCAGTATAAAAAACAATTATGTCATTTAAAAATGAGTTAGTAATAAACATAATTTGTAAATTTTACTTATCAAAATTTAGATAAAATAGAAATATAGGTTAACGTATTCTAACTCATCTCAAAAACAATACACTAGTATAAATATTATATTTAACTAAGTCATATAGACTACAATTTTAAGAAAAACGTGATCTATAAAATTGTAGTGACATTTTTTGTAATTTCTAGTAAGGTATAGACTATGATTCTATGTAAAATTTCTAGTTCATATTATGATAATGAGAATATAGATTACGATTCTTTGAAAGAAGTCTAAAGTATAACTAAACTATTTTTTTATCATTTCAAATGATATACTTTCCATTTTCTACCATAAACAATCATATAAATGGTAAGTAAGAGCTTAAAAGGAACACTTATAAATTGTTAATTAACACTTTAACAATTATTTTTGAAAAAAGTAATCAAGCAAAATGATGTTTATAGAACCTCAAAAAAAAAAAAAAAACAGATATATTCAAACTCCTATCATACATACTTTTTTCTTCCACTTGGTCTCTCTATATTTCTTATATATAGATTTCTAGGGCTATAATTAATTTTTCATACTTTAAAGGACTTGAAGGTTACCTTCTTCCATTATCCATAAAACTTGTGATACTTGAACTAAATGTCGTAACTTTCTTTCCTCTTTTGAAAAAATGTACAACACACACCACATGCTTCTGATGCATATGCTTTTATATATGTCTTGGGAGGACGATGATCCAAGGGTCACTAGTGTCTAATAAGTTATTGTTTATCTCACAAACCCTAAATAGTCATTTTTTTTTTTGCAATATATATTAATTATTGTGATATTCATGCATGTATATATATATATACTCATATGATGAACATGGTTAGGCCACAAAACCTAGGGTTAATACAAAGGACAATGCATTATTATAATAAATTATAATAAATTATAATCTTAAAATTAATTATCCTCTATTTAAACCCTCCAACACTCATTATGATTTCCACGTCTTCTCTTCTTCTTCTTATTCTCTCTCTCATTCTCTCTCTCTCTTATGTTGTGCATATGTACAAAATAATGGACAAAAAACCATGCAACCCATCATCTCATGATCCTGAAGTGAGAAAGGGACCATGGACCATGGAAGAAGACTTGATCTTGATCAACTATATTGCAAATCATGGTGAAGGTGTTTGGAACTCTCTAGCCAAAGCTTCTGGTAAAAACATGTTAATTATTATTATTATTATTTTGTGTGTGTTTCGTATAAACCCTAGCTAGGGTTAGGGTTAATTATATTTCATCATGGTGATGTATGAATCTTTGTGTAGGTCTTAAAAGAACTGGAAAAAGTTGTCGACTTCGTTGGCTAAACTACCTTCGTCCTGATGTTAGAAGAGGGAACATTACAACAGAAGAACAGCTTTTGATCTTTGAGCTTCATGCAAAGTGGGGTAATAGGTGAATATTATATATATTATATATATAAAATATACATATATACTAAGTGCACATTTTCAACTTTCTATATATCTGAATCTTGGTATGAGAGGTATGTTACTTTAATCCCCAAAATGAAAATAAACTTTCTCCTACAATATATTGAAAGATAGAAGAAGGTGTTGACTCTACTCTAACATGTAATTGATTAAAAAGTTTATCATTTTTTTATGGGCATCATTTCTAAATCAGAAGAGTTTATCTTTGAATAAAAAGTGAAAAAAAAATTAATGGATGATTTTCAAGCATTTGAAAGTGTTGTAAGAGCATGTCAAGAAAATAATTAGCAGGGTCATGGAAGATTATTAGAGTGGGAGAGATCTACTTTGTTCATGGTTTTGAATTAGCCAAGAAAAAGATTGGAACACATGGGGAGTTTGTAAAATTTAGGTTAAAAAGAATATTCCTATTTTAAATCCTTTTGGAATTTTCAAAATGGATTTTACTCATATATGAAAGAAATTAGTTTTTTTTTTCCTTAAAGATGCATTTTTTTCTGTATACAACATGACCCACATGCATGCATGTGTTTGGGAGGTGAAGGGATTTTGAGATCTTGAAGAAGAAGAGAATGAAGTTTTTCAAAAAGTAACTTAAATAAAAGTTATTGTTTATCATTATTATTTTAATTCTTAATTTAAATTTCAAATATAAATTACCTGAAAATAAAAAAGTGAAACAACGTTGTAGAAGATGATAAGGTATAAGGAATTAAGGACACAGTACGCTATAAAACAGTTACTGTTCTTAAACAAAAGTATACGAACGGGGATAGATGGGGTGCCTTAACTCAAGTATAAAATTGATGAATTTTAAATATAGTTTAAGAGATGGGAATTAAATGAATAATTAAACTTTTACTTATTATTTTTTATGATACAATATAAATTAAAAATAGTATAAGAGATATAACTCCCCTTATGCATTATGTGTAGAGAGGAGAAAATTAAGATGAATAAAAGATAACTGAAAATATATAAGAAGTTAAAAGTGTTTGATTGAAAAGAAATAGAGAAAAAAAAATTAATAGAAGTATATTGAAAAACATTAGAGTAAATATTATTATTTTTCTTCACATCAAATCATTTTCAAGGACCCTTCTTCCTATTAGACAAAAATATGAGCTTGGTTGTAGTAAATAAACCCTAAAAAATAGACATTTTAAAATATTTATTGTAAAATAAAAGAGTGAATCAAGAATTTTAGAAAATATAGATAAAAAACCCTAAACTTTGATAGTGCACAACTTAACCCTAGTACCTTTCCCACCCTTAGTACTTCTTCCCATCCAAGAAAAAAAATATTTGACAAGAAAAAGTCATAAATATTATTATCCCTTGTAGTTGGGATAACAAAGGAGGCACGAATTTAAGACACGTGGCTTTTCTTGGGCAAAGAAAAATGAAGTAATTAAAATAAGTTTAAAAATAGGAAAAGTCTTGGTGGACACCAAATTTTAGGTAGCACTACTCTTTTTGTTTGGTAGGAAAAAAGGAACTATAAAAATGGTGAATGAAAATATAGGAGAAAGAAAGCAAAATTTTCAAAACTTTTTTTCATTGAAAATAAATAGGAAAAAAAAAGATGAATATGAAAAAAGTGGAAATTAATTAACTCTATCTTATTTTATTTTACTTTTCATTCAATCATACAACTACCATCATTCATAATCTTTTCTCTCTATCTCTTAAAGAGGGTAAGGATCTAAAAGAAATGAAAGTATCATAGATGATATAATATAATAGAAATAAATAATGGAGTTTTTTTTATACATAGAAGTGTACATAAATATCATGAATAGCAAAGTAGAGGGAAAAATTTATGAGGTGAATGTGAGGAAAAAAAAACCTTGAAAATTTGTATATTGGTATATATATATATATATATATATATATATATATATATATATATATAT
>Ga0214545_1010683_pt1 | contig 13146 bp, 11 predicted proteins | sample CNSS4metaG_FD_160064 | JGI IMG/M metagenome (GOLD analysis project Ga0214545, IMG submission 160064) | Root nodule microbial communities from cowpea collected in UCLA plant growth center, Los Angeles, California, USA - CNSS4 | ecosystem: Host-associated > Plants > Roots > Nodule | place: USA... | reverse complement strand
GCGGACGATTCCCGATCTTGCCTTGATGCTGGATGCGATGGCCGGCTTCCATCCGCCCGATCTGTTGTCGCGCGAGCATCCCGCATCGTTCCGCAACGCCGCCGCACGACCCGGATGGGCGGGGCGCATAGCGGTGTCCGAGGATCTCGGCCTGTTGCCGGTGGATCGGAACATTCGTTCCGCCTTCCGCGGCGCGATCGACCGGCTCCAACCCGCAGGCTGCAGGATGAGCGAGACCGCCCCTGATCTCGCCGGGCTGCCGCGCGTGATCCGCGCGCTACGTGGTCTCGCCTATCTTGCCACCTGGAGCAGACTTTGGCCGCAATCGCGCGCGGCCTTCACGCCCGAAGTGGCAGGCGACATCGCCCATGGTGAAAGCCTCTCCGCAACAGACATCGCGGCCGCGATAGAGCAGCGCGCGGCCATCTATCGCCGCATGCAGGACTTCTTCGGCGACATCGACATCCTGATCTGCCCGACCGTGCAGGTCGCGCCCTTTCCGGTCGAGATCATGTGGCCGGCCGAGATCGAGGGGACCGCATCGAAGATCTACATCGACTGGATCATGATCACCTATGTCTGGTCGATCCTCGGCTGCCCTGCGCTGGCGGTGCCCGCAGGCCGCGATGGGGCCGGCATGCCGGTCTCCTTGCAGGTCGTCGGCCCACCGCACAGCGAGGAGCGCCTGATCTCCTTCGCGGCGCGGATCGAGCAGGCGTTTTCCTCGCCATCCTGAGGGAAAGGCGATGTCCCGCGGAACCTGATCTTTCACGCGCCCGTCGGTTGAATTCATCGCCTCGGAGCCCTATGCGTAGGCGCCATGGACACCCAGATGATCACCGCCGAAAAGCCGCTGATGGCCCAGGCCCGCCCGCGCAAGCCGGCGCCGTTCCTCCCCATGAGCCGCGCCGAGATGAACGCGCTCGGCTGGGACGCCTGCGACATCGTGCTGGTGACCGGGGATGCCTATGTCGACCATCCGAGCTTCGGCATGGCGATCATCGGCCGGCTGCTGGAGGCGCAAGGGTTTCGGGTCGGCATCATCGCGCAGCCGGACTGGCATTCGGCGGAGCCGTTCAAGGCGCTCGGCAAGCCAAGAGTGTTCTTCGGCGTCACCGGCGGCAACATGGATTCCATGGTGAACCGCTATACCGCCGACCGGCGCATCCGCAGCGATGACGCCTATACGGCGGGCGGCGAAGGCGGCAAGCGGCCGGACCGCTGCACCATCGTCTACGCCCAGCGCTGCCGCGAGGCGTTCAAGGACACCCCGATCGTGCTCGGCGGCATCGAGGCTTCGCTGCGCCGGATCGCGCATTACGATTACTGGTCCGACAAGGTGCGCCGCTCGGTGCTGGCGGACGCCAAGGCGGACTTGCTGCTCTACGGCAACGCCGAGCGTGCCGTGGTCGAAGTGGCGCACCGGCTCGCGGCCGGCGAAGCGCCGCGCGAGCTCGACGACATCAGGGGCGTGGCGCTGTTCCGCAAGGTCCCGGACGATTACACCGAGCTGCACGCCGACGATCTCGAGTCCGCCGACGAGGGCGCATCGCGCCAGAAGGGCTCAACCGTGATCCGCCTGCCGGCGCTGGAGCAGGTCGAGCAGGACAAGGAAGCCTATGCGCGCGCCTCGCGCGTGCTGCACCGGGAGAGCAATCCCGGCAATGCAAGGCCGCTGGTGCAGCGCCATGGCGACCGCGATCTCTGGCTCAACCCGCCGCCGATCCCGCTCACGACGGAAGAGATGGACGCGGTCTACGATCTGCCTTACGCACGCGCGCCGCATCCGTCCTATGGCGATGCCAGAATTCCCGCCTGGGAGATGATCAAGTTCTCCGTGACGATCATGCGCGGCTGCTTCGGCGGCTGCACCTTCTGCTCGATCACCGAGCATGAGGGCCGCATCATCCAGAACCGCTCGGAGGGATCGATCCTGCGCGAGATCGAGCGCATCCGCGACAAGACGCCGGGCTTCACCGGCGTCATCTCCGACATCGGCGGCCCCACCGCCAACATGTACCGCATGGCGTGCAAGGACCCGAAGGTCGAGGCGGCATGCCGCCGGCCGTCCTGCGTCTTCCCCGAGATCTGCCCGAACCTCAACACCTCGCATGACGACCTGATCCGGCTCTATCGCAAAGTGCGCGAGACCAAGGGCATCAAGAAGGTGATGGTCGCCTCCGGCGTGCGCTACGACCTCGCCGTCGAGAGTCCCGAATACATCAAGGAGCTCGTCACCCATCACGTCGGCGGTTATTTGAAGATCGCCCCCGAACATACCGAGCGCGGCCCGCTCGACAAGATGATGAAGCCGGGCATCGGCGCCTACAACAAGTTCAAGCGCATGTTCGACGAGGCGGCCGAACGGGCCGGCAAGAAATATTATCTGATCCCCTATTTCATCGCGGCGCACCCGGGCACGACCGACGAGGACATGATGAACCTCGCGCTGTGGCTGAAGAAGAACCGCTATCGCGCCGACCAGGTGCAGACCTTCCTGCCCTCGCCGATGGCGACCGCGACCGCGATGTACCACACGGGCGTCAACCCCTTGCGCGGCGTGCGCCACGGCGGCAGCGACAAGGTCGAGGCGATCAAGGGCCTGCGCCAGCGCCGCCTGCACAAGGCATTCCTGCGCTACCACGACCCCGACAATTGGCCGCTGCTGCGCGAAGCCTTGATCGAGATGGGCCGCCGCGACCTGATCGGCTCGCAGCCGCATCAGCTCGTGCCAGCACATCAGCCGCCCGGCACCGGCAAGGCCGCCGGCACCAAGCGGCCAATGCGGCCCGGCGGCAAGACGCAGCGGTTCACGACCAAGGGCCTGCGGGTGATGAAGTAGCGGGCGTGAGCCGGATCTGGCACGGTTTGGTGTGGCGTCTTCGCGTCGGCAAGACGAAAGCTCGAAAACAACCCCATGCACAGTAGCCGGGGGCAGCAAGATCAACGGCTTACGAGCGCGATGAGATCGGCGCGAACATCGACCGCAAATCGAGGCATGATCGGCCCGGGGAAACGGTCAATTTCCGTTTTTGCGAAATTCGCTTGATCGTCGGGCAAAACAGGCGTATGATGCCACCATCGCGGAACGTGGATGAGACGAACCCGTCCTGCTGCTCCGTATCGATAGCTTGAGCTCACCGCGCCGCGCCCGAATTTCTCCGGCTTGGCTTGCAGGTTCGCGACGAGCGCCCTGTTGCCCGTCCTCAACGCGCTGACGACGCAGCGGCCGCTGTGGCACAGCCTGACGCAAGGCGACTGGGTGTTCGCCGGCATCGACGTGACGTGCTGGGCACTCGCACTGCTCCATGTTGTTCTGGCTGTTCGCACCGCCCGGAACCGATCCATTGTGCAATCGAAGCGCATGCCGCAGGTGCCGGTCGCCATTGCTGTGCGGCAGAATGATCCATCTGCTTGCCCTTGGGCTGTGTCTGGCGGGCTTTGCTGCGCTGGCCTTCGCCACGCACCGCCAGCAGCGCGATATTTTCGGCAAGGCGCTGCCGCGGGTGACGACCTATGGACTTCGGGCTGCCGGTGCAGGGGTGCTGCTGCTGTCGCTCGGCATCCTCGTGGCCGCAAAGAGCTGGAGCATGGGCCTCGTGATGTTCAGCGGTCACACCACGATGGCTGCCGCCATCGTGTTTTGTGCGCTGATCGGGTGGGGAAGACTGGCTGCCCGCACGGCGCGACGTCGACAGAATGATGCTCGCGCCCGCTCCATCACTCGACGTTGAAGGTATTCGTTTCGTGATCAAGCTGGCCAGAAACGGTCGTGGATGCGGCAAATAGATGGTCGTGACTTTGTCTGCTTCTGGTCCAAAGCTGACCTTGCCGCGCTGCCCGCCTAGCGTCAGCTTTTGACCCATTGCAGAACTAGCCGCTCGCTTTGGCGACGCAGGAAAATCTCCTAAGTATTTGCACAAAGACATACCGATTTTCGGGTTATGGTTATCGCCATGAAGCGATTTCTCATCTTTCCGGGTCTTTTCCCTCCATTGGCTCTGCTTGTTTTCTTGGTACCTAGCATAGTTGCGAGACCCGAACTTCCGACGTTCCGCACACTGTATGGAATGCTTGGGATCGCCTACTTCGTTGCAATAGTGCCCCCGTGGCTTTTGGCTTTCATTGACTGGTATTTGTCGCAAAAGCCGGCCTTTGTAAGCATCACAGTCACAGCGACATCAGGGTTTATACTTTCATTGGTATGGGCTTATCTGTTGGGCCTGAAGGCCGAAGTCAGAAATGATCCGGTGCTCATCGGGATGGTTGGAGCAATTCCAACCGCAGTGTGTTGCTGGCTGTCTAAGACGAATTCCGCTCCCAAAAGATGACCCGACCAAGGTCATGCTGCCTACTAAAGCAGCCTTTGCGATGCGCCTGACGTTTTCCTTATCGCTTTAGGGTTGTGGCAATCAATTCACGCTATTGGCGGCATATGGCCTTCGAGGTGGTCCCGATTGGGGTTAAGGATAGTGTCTGATGTACTTCCTCACTGCCTGTCTGATCGTGGTAGTCGTGAGTGCCGCGCTATCGCTTCGTCGATCCAGAACTCTAACACAGCCTCAGTGGGCTACTGAGGCCCAGCGGCGCGCAGCACGGCGGCGGGCGCTTATGCCGACCATCTGCGCGGGCTTTTGTCTGCTGGCGTTGCTGGGATTTCATCATTTTCAACACGAGCCAGAACTTGGTCCCACCGCGACGACAGATTTGATGATGCTTGTTGCGTCTATGTTCGGCGGTTCCTTTCTTGGCGTCATTGGCGGGATGGATTGAGGTAGCGAGGATCAAACGCAAGGCAAAAACGCGCCCGACTAGCTGTCATGTCTTTGGCGTCGTCCTGACGATGTCTGGATTTGGCCCATCGGCGAAGATGCGCGTCGGCCCACGGAGGTCCGCTCGTTGCGGCAGAGCGGACGAGATTTGCTGAACTTCAGTTCTTCGTGTTTCGGCCCGAAGCGGAAGGTAGCGAGCGGTCGCCAATGGCGTGGCATTCCCCGAACTTGTCGTCCTTACTGTCCATCAGGTCCCGGCCTGGAATCTTCTATCCGGGCCTTGAGCGGAAAGAAACTCTCGGCCAGGATCCTGTTTTCCGCCGTCTGCAGTCCTTGATTGAGGTAGGACATATGATCCTCGCCCTCGAGCGATTTCGGATCGCTGGTAAATCCCCGCGCGTGGGGACGCGCGAGAGCCGGCGGACGCATGACTTATTATCACCAAGCTTTGGCGTGCTCGCGGAGACTGGGTCTTGTTCTCCAAGGAGTTGGGAGCGAAGTCAGCTTGCAGTGAGACCGATAGCTCGGCCTGAAGATAAGGCTCGGCGTTCTCCTGCCGAGCCTTCTTCCTATTTGTCTATCCGTCGATTCCGCTCTCGAAAAAGACAAGACGATCTTTACTTATTTAGCGGCTATCACACGGCAAACGGCCCGTGTTTCTCGGTCGTAGTGACCCGGCTGTTTCAGGACAGCTGCACAGCGCCGCAACACCCGCTGCTGCTCTGCGACCTCCAATGTCGCGAAGGCTGTGCCGACGTTGGCAGGATTGAGGCCTGCCAATCCAGAGCTGTTGTTTGCATTGGCAACGCCATTATTTGAAATGCCCACGGCTCCCGCGGCACCAGGACCAATGCCAACAGTGCCAAGCCCGCCGGTGCCGATCCCCCCAGTACCTACGCTGCCAGAACCGACACCAACTCCCGCACCTGCCCCACCAACTCCTGCAACACTCGCACCTGCGCCAGCTCCCGCCGCGCCTCCGCCGACACCCACGCCCCCCGTAGCGCCAATTCCGCCAACTCCGGCGCCCGCTCCAGCACCGACGCCAGCACTGCCCACTCCGACGCCAGCACCCGCGCCGACACCACCAACTCCGGCGCCAACGCCGGCACCCACGCCACCATCGCCCACTCCGGCGCCGGCACCCGCGCCAACGCCGCCAACCCCGGCACCAACACCGGCGCCGACGCCACCGCTACCCACTCCCGCACCAGCACCTGCACCGACACCTCCAACACCGGCGCCAACACCCGCGCCCACCTGAGCTTGCACGAGTGGTGCTGCTGCGGACAATGCAACGCAGAGCGTGGCCGCATAGAAAAGCTTCATTCGCATACACGCCTCCATGAATTCCCGGCGCCCGCAAAGGGACGCCTGCAACAAGATTCTTGTCCAGGAGGAAGCGATGATTTGTCGGTCCGTTCCTCAACCGGCTCCAAGTAGGTTAACGGGACGAAAAGAGCATTCTGAGAATTTTGCGATTGCGGAATCAGCGCGCAGTCGCGAGGCTATCGAGTTCGCAATTCATCTCGTCGCTTGTGGGGAAGCGTTCGGTGGCTTACGCGCGGTTTCGTAAGCTCCGCTTTATGGCCCGTGTTAGACCACAGCTCGGGCGCCGCGAGGTCAGCTGTCGGGCGTTGACCCGCCAAAGTTATGACCGGTCAAGGCAGCCTTTGACCCAAAGCGGACGTAGCGTTGACCGCGCTAACAGCGCGTCAGATAACGGCACACCACTTCACGAACGAACCGCAGGCGGCGATTGGCATAGGCGCGGCCCCCGTTCAGGCGGAAGTCGACGAAGCTAACGCGTGCGACCACGCCCTCGGTGATTGACATCATATACTTGCATAGAGATACGGGATGGAGCCTCCCTTCACACTGCACCGAAAAGAATTCGTCTGCAGGCTCCCCCATATAGTTGGAATAGCTTGCGACGCCCTTGTAATGAGCTAATCCCTCGAAATCATCGTTCTGACGCTTCGGGGCGGATCGCAACACGTTGGCGCGGGTTGCATCCGCATAGGCTGCTGTAGGCATCTGGCTCGGATGGATCTGAACTATAGTCTCTTCGGCACGCATGCGCTGGCCAGCGGTCGCGCGGTCAAGGCCGTCGCGCCGTGATCGCTCCGCCACCGCCACGCTCCACGGCTCACCGCTGCCATCGACGAACACGAGTTCGACTTCATTCGAACTGAGTTGCGAGGGCAGCGGCCCCTTACTGCTCGGCGGCGCCCTGTTGACGAAAACCACAAATGCCCGGGGCACGATAAGATCCGGAAAATTGGCCTTTCCGACAACATCATTGACAAGGCTGATCCGCATCGGAGTCATGTCAAGCGAGAAGTGCATGTAATCTGCCGGGACCTGATTGGGCACGTCGTCCGCGCGGGCGAAATCGAGGCCGTAGCTCGCCAACACGATTGCAGCCGCTAGGATGCCGCGTTCGATCCGTCTCTTGGTAGTTACGTTTTCTATTGTCAACATTGAGGAACCCAGTCATCGCGCCTCGATTATGTCGATCACAACTTAAGCGCTAACCGCTCACACCGCACGTGAGGCGCACCCTCACGATTAATAGAATGTTGCTTGGGACCTATTGGCGGCGGACGTCCGGAACTGGCCCTAAGCGGCGGTTGAAAGATGTCTGCTAGTCCGCCGCTGTCGGGATACAAGCGGACATCTCAAGTCCGGGCCGAAAATGGTGCGATTGCCCCGAAGCCGACTCTTCGTGATCATCGCCTCCAGTTCGCTTGGAAATGCCTGCGTCATTCGATCGATACATTTTGAATGGAAGCGGGTTAGCCTTTACGAGATCTGGCATCGCGTATAGGTTGTGCAAATCCAACATTTAGCGGGATTCGGATGTGCGTGCCTTATGGTCTTTGGCTTTGATGGCACTGATTGTCGCAGAAATTCTTCTTTTCGCAGCCCAGCCCGATTGCGGCGACGGGCATGTGCCCGTGCCTGGATTGTCGGGATGGCATTGTAGGCTGAAAGGCGATGGTCCGAGACCCTGAGGTCGTGAGCCACCTGGTCTCCCAAAGGCGGACCGAACGTCCGCCACGGTGGTCGACTTCGTTAGGCTTTGACCCAAAGCGCTCTCGGTCGAGAGGTGGATAACCACCTTACGCAACCACATAAGTCACACATCCGCAGCGCGAGACCAGATGCCGAAAGGTAAGAAGAAGTTCTGACCATGCACATGCACCTGCGCTTTTCGTCAGCAACTGAATTGCATCAGGTTCAAATTGGGCGAATGCGACCAGAAGCGATTCCGGGGACATTTACTGACCCTAACGCCAGATTTGGACATATCAGGCGCCCATTGCCCGTAGCGAAAAAGAAGCCGCCGCGCACTCAGGACGACGATCCAGCCTAGGTGATCTCTGCCCGATAGAGGATTACCCGAGTCGATTATTGACCCGAACCGGACATCGACCTGAGCGGGATGTCTACATCGAACGACAAACACTGCACCCTCGGCTAAATTATCATCCCTTACCGGCACTTCAGGTCGTGATATTGAGACCACGGGCGCCGTGAGGCGGCGGCTGTTTGAAAGGAAAGCTATGTATAGTCCTTCTCAACAACTCATTCACCTGGGCCTTGGCTTCATGGTCTCCCAAGCCTTGCGCGTTGCGACAGATCTCAACGTTGCGGATCGCTTGGTCGCCGGAGAGCGGAGCGTCGACGATCTGGCGGAGGAAACGCATTGTCACTGCGATGCGCTCTATAGGATTATGCGGCTTCTCGCCGCCGAGGGGGTCTTTAGCGAAACCTCGGCCCGCCGTTTCCAACTCACCGAATTGGGCGCAGCCTTGCTTTCCGACGCGCCCTCAAGTCCCCGCGACCTGATCCGAATGATGAACAGGGAGCCCTATCTCGCCTTCGCTCAGCTCACTCATTCAGTGCAAACGGGTTTGCCGACGTTCGAAACCGTATTTGGAAAGCCCAGGTTCGATTGGCTGGCGGACCATCCGGACGCGGCTTCGCTATTCCAGCAGGCGATGATCGCGCTTAGCCAAGGCGCCAATGAAGCTGTAGCAGAGGCGTGTGATTTTGGTGCGTTTTCTCAGATTGTCGATGTCGGCGGCGGCCATGGACAGCTGCTTTCGGAGATCCTAAAGAGACACCCTCACCTTTCCGGCATATTGTTTGACCTACCGGCGGGGGTTGAGGCAGCGCGGGCTGATGCGGCAAGTTTCCCGCCACAGACCTCGTTCGTGGCCGGCAATTTCTTCAACGCCGTTCCAGCCGGTGCGGACGTCTATATCATGAAAAAGGTCATTCACGATTGGAATGACGAGCAAGCGGTACGCATCCTGCGCAATTGCCGAGAGGTAATGAAACCCCACGGACGAGTGTTAATTGCGGAGACTATTATTCCCCCGGGAAACGAACGAAATACGATCAAGCTAATCGATGCGAACATGCTTGTCGTTACGGGGGGCGTCGAGCGAACCGAGAGCGAATTTGCCGCTTTGCTTGCCGCCGCAGGTCTGCGGCTTGAGCGGGTCATTTCGACCGCCCGGGCGATCTCAGTTCTTGAGGCAAGCCGAGCCTGAAGTCTTCGAAAAAGCATCGGGTCATACATGCGCAACGAACCTTTAGATCGTCGAAACCTCTGCATGTCAGCCTTTGGCCCATCGCTGCGGCATCCCACGACCGAGGATATGTCGGCTGTCAGAGGTAGACCGGGCCTAACCTAAGCCGGGCCGGATCGCCGCGATTGACCCATTGCGGCCTCCGTGTTGCCAAGGAGGGGATGTGCCATCGGCAGCGTTGGAGCGGATGAGCTGGCCGGTGCCAGCCGGCCCGGAACGCTTTCAATAGTATTTTCTTGAACAGATGGATCGAGGCTCGATCGTCGGTGGAATCCGACAAAAAATGAGCTCCGTAGACGTCGTTGTTCCCTGCTTCAGGTATGGGCACTTCCTGCGAGAGTGCGTCGAGAGCGTTTTGACGCAATCCGGTCCCGAGTTGCGCGTGCTCATCATCGATGATGCGTCACCTGACAATACCGCGGAAGTTGCGCAAGAGTTACGGTGCTCCGATCCCCGCGTCGATTACCGCAGGCACATCTGGAATCAAGGTCTCATCGCGACCGCCAACGAGGGCATTGCCTGGGCGAGCGCCGACTATATGCTTCTGCTGTCGGCGGACGACTACCTGCTGCCCGGTGCCCTGTCGAGATCGGTCGATCTGATGGACAATCACCCTTCTGTCGCTTTCACCTTCGGAGGCGCGGTTGTTCTAGACCAGCGCGGGGATCATCCATTCTACAGAAGCTATTATGGAACGGAAGTGGATCTCCGAACGCGCATCTTGTCCGGACTCGAGTTCATCACTCTTAGTCGTGCACAATGTATTGTGGTGTCACCGACCGGCGTGGTTCGCACGAGCCTGCAGAAAAAACTGGGCGGGTATCTAGCAGACTTGCCCTACGCCTCCGACATGGAAATGTGGATGCGGCTCGCCGCACATGGCGACGTCGGATTCATTGGTGCGGACCAGGCCGTGTATCGATACCACTCAGTCAACATGTCGAGTGAGCCTTCACCGGAGCTAAACCTGCTCCAACGCAAGGCGGCTATCGAACATTTCCTGAATGGCGGCGCCGCGCTGCTGACAAACGATCTCAGGAACTGGTTGACCCGCCAATTGGCACTTGACGCGATCGTCCGCGCAAGCATTGCCTTCAACGAAGGAGCGATAGACACCTCAGCACGCCTTGCCGAACTTGCGTTGAGTATTGACCCAAGCGTTCAACATTCACGTCGTTGGTGGTTTCTTGCCTGCAAGAAGATTCGGATTGCGAGGATGGCAGCTGGTGCGGCCTTCAGTTGAGTTGTTCAGATCCATCTTCCGGAACGAGCGGCGCTGAGTAGCCGAGCTCGCTGCGACGCATAGGCTGCCCGCTAAAAACCACTGGCGCATCATTTCCGCTTCTGGCCCGTAGCCGACGGTTCCGGTGGCTGTCGGCGCATCGGTTGCGGGGTGTAGCGCGGAAGCCGCTGAGATCGGATCCCATTGGCAGCATATGCGCTCATGGCCGACCCACGAGCGTCCTCCGCCAGGAGCCGCTTGTGGCCCAAGAGGGACATATCGGGTTGCGAAGCAGAATGCCTGCTCTCGTTCACCACATTTAAACCTTAAGATTGTACGAAGAGTGCTCACCCACAGGTCGCAGGAACATGCGAACAGCCTTCCTACAGAAGCCGTCATTGGACTTCGGGCAATGAAGGCCTGGCAGACCAGCTGCATCGTGGCTGTTCTCGCATCCGCGGGACTTTATCTGGCCGCGGGTAACAGACCGGCCGCGACGTTGCCCGATGTTCTGCCGGAAGCGGCAGCGAGCATACCGGCTGGGGCGAGCATGGCGGCTCCTGCGAGCGTGGTGACGCCTGCCATGTACGCAGAGGCAGCCGCCAGACTTTCGGCAGCGCTTCGGGAAGAAAGAGCAGAGCCGGGCTCGGTGACGTCGGCAGGTTCGGCGCCGCTACGCACCGAAGCCGAGATCGTCGATCAACCCGTCGCGCCGAAATTGGCGTCGTTGGGACAGGATGTCGTCCAATCGCTGCCGCCGGAACGCGATGCGTCCAACGGTGCGCCGAAAGCGGCGTCGACGCAGGATTTCCGTCATCTGGCCTACTACGTCTGGTCCGAACTGCCGCCCGCCGAGAAACCGGCGGAGATCGTCTTGCGTGCGTTTAGGGATATTCCGCTGGGAACGCCGACCGAAGAAATCAAGCGCGCTGCCGACGCGTTTGGTCTCGATTTCAATTTCATGATGGCGGTTGCCAAGATCGAATCCGGTTTCAACCCCAATCAACGCACCGGGTCCTATATCGGGCTGTTTCAGCTCAGCTATTATGAGTTCGGGAAGTTCGGCTTCGGGCAGATTCGCAGTCCGCGGGATAACGCCGTCGCCGCCGCCTACAAGATCATTACCGAGGGCGTCCTGTTCGAGTGGATCACCCACCGTAAGCCGGACATGAGCGATCTCTACCTGATTCATCAGCAGGGCTGGGAAGGCGCCGCCGAGCACATCAGCCGGCCCGCTCGCGCCGCGTGGAAATCGATGTGCGCCACCAGCGAAGGCAAGGAGAAGGGTGAGCGGTGGTGCAAACGCGCGATTTGGGGCAATGCACTTCCGGCCTTCAAGCGCACCTGGAAATCGGTCGACAACGTGACGTCAGAAGCGTTCGTCGGCATGTGGCGCGGCCGGGTCGCCGAATTCTACACGAAATATGTGGCGACTGCTGCGGCGGCGGCAAACCAATAAGTCGGTCGTCGGCAGCGCCGCGCATGCTTGCTTGTCTTTAGCGCAACTCGCCGGCCGTCGGCCTTTACCCAGGGTGTGTTGGGCCCTCACCTGAACGGGCTATTGAGCCGTGTAAACGCAACGAAACCCGATATAGACCGCGTGAAAGTCGGCCGATTTCCACTGTACGGCTGACGCTTTTGTCTTGTCCGCACCGTACCACCACGACCCGCCGGCCGTCAGTGCCTCATCGCCCCGCCGATCCGCGAGCCATTCCCAGACATTGCCACCCATGTCGTACAGACCGTTGACACCCCGCTTGGTGGTACCCACGGCTGCATGCCGCGGCCAGCGATCTCTATCGGATGTGTTCATGCCATCAGGTTTGTCGCCGACAGGATAAGGATAGGTGCGTCCATTTACGAAATCGTCGGTAGGATTCGCACGCGTTTCGGTATAGGCGGCTCTTTCCCATTCTTCCAGGGTCGGCAAGCGTCCGCCCACGGCTAAGCAGTAGTCACGAGCTTCGTTCCACGACACATGCACCGCCGGCTCATCTTCGCCGCCTGGTTCTCCGAACGGCGTCGCCCATGTCCAGCCGCTGCGACGGATCCAGCCGTCCGCGAATTCGTGTCCGCCTCCTTCCTGTTCGGCCGCGGTCTTCAGAGCTTTGTCAGCAGCGAAATTGCGAAACTGGCCGATCGTGACCTCGGTCCGGTCGATGGCAAACTTGCCCAGATTCTCGCGTTGGGCAGGCTCGGCGAATGCAACGCCGGTAACGGCCATCAAGCCACATCGCAAAGCAATCGAGCGCCATTTCATGTATGAACTTCTCCTGTATTGCTTCTAGGTGAGAAGGGCAGGCGTCGACCCTGCGCGCCTGCCATTCATCGATCAACTCATGCGCTGACGCAATGCCGCCTGCGAACGGCGGATGACGCCCTGGTACATGCTCTGCTTGTCAGGATACCATTGCATCGACGAGAGATTGGCGAAGCCGGGAATGCTTTCCATATGCCGTGCCATCCGCTGCCGCATGGATTGATCCGGCTGAGGACCGCGCAGCGCGCCGACATTCTCGGCCGCGTGATCCGGGTTCGATGTCGCGGC
>Ga0214545_1010678_pt1 | contig 13153 bp, 10 predicted proteins | sample CNSS4metaG_FD_160064 | JGI IMG/M metagenome (GOLD analysis project Ga0214545, IMG submission 160064) | Root nodule microbial communities from cowpea collected in UCLA plant growth center, Los Angeles, California, USA - CNSS4 | ecosystem: Host-associated > Plants > Roots > Nodule | place: USA... | reverse complement strand
ACTATTATGAAACGCGCTTGAAATGTCAAATAAACTTAACAAAATTTGATTAAAAGGACTAAATTCACGCATTTCAAAAGATGGAGGACTAAATTGGTCCAAAGTTTCAAAATGGACTAATTCTAAAATTCACTGAAAGTTAAGGGACCAAAAACATATTTAACCCTTTATTTTATTTATTTATTAATAAAATAAGTAGATAATTTAATAAAAAATCCTCAATGGAAATAAATAGTTTATAATATAAGTGTGGTTGAGTTAAAATTACATAGTGTTTTTTTGCTGACCTTCCACATTTGAAATAATTTTAAGTAGAATTAAATAAAGTTAATAAGGAGATAAAACTCTCGCTAACACTTTGTTTAAGTATAAAAACATAGATGTGAGTGGTTGATACAAAAGAAATATAAGCAAGGGAACTATTATTTTGTAATACAATAAATTTTTATACATACTTTATATCTATCATTTTTTTCCTTTTGTACATATATAAAAGTTATTTTTTTTAATGACTAAAATATGTGTTACGTAAAAAAAAAAAACATTTTTTATATAATAATCGTGAAGAATGAAAGTGGTGCATGAAAAATGGAAAGGTTACAGAGTCAAAAGCTAACAGAAATAGCCTCTGTATAAGAAGACTGCGAAAATAAGGGACATGAAAGCATCACACTCACATGATTTACGTTTTTTCTACTTCATTTTCACCCTTCACACACCCTTTCTAACCACAAACCCTCCCACTCTGTCGCCCATCTCAGGCAACAACATTCTATTTTCCCATTTCTGTTTACAATCGACATAAACATAGTCACACAAAAACACAAAAAAAAACTCTCTTGTCAGGTCTCAATGGCTCCCTCAGACCAATCTCGCCACTCTCTTGTTCCTGGATTCTTATACTCATCAAAAACACTGTCCCATTTGAGTAATAACACCAATCATGGGTTACCATTGCTACCATCATCATCATCATCGTTGCCAGCGCAAAATGGGGCCAAGAATCCTGTGATCCTTTCACCAAAAGAGAAAATCCGCATGTTTTCTCCTGCTTACTATGGAGCATGCAGTGCCGGCGGGGTCTTCAGTTGTGGACTCACCCACATGGCTGTCACTCCTCTCGATCTTGTCAAGTGCAACATGCAGGTTATTTTCTTTCCTTTTTCGGATCTCTCTTTCATTCCAACGGTATTTCAAAAGATGTCATCACAGGGATGAAAACAAAAATGTTGGTCCAAATGATAAGAAGCTTGTATTTTCTTAAACACTGTCAAGAGAAATTTCTTGTAAATAACATCTCCGAAACCTTGGTCTTTAACCAAGTTAAGACTTTGTGATCCATTTAGCAATTTTCATTTGTTGTTGCAATGTCGCGTATATGAGTCTTTCTACGTTCTGCAATATGTTGCTTAGATTTTGTGCTTTCAAAGTAATGCAGAAAGAAAAAGTTGTATTGTAGACATTAATGTTTGACGCTATTTTCAGATTGATCCCGTAAAGTACAAGAACATCACATCAGGATTTGGAGTGTTACTGAAGGAGCAGGGTGCTAAAGGTTTCTTCAGGGGATGGGTGCCTACTCTGCTGGGGTACAGTGCTCAAGGAGCATGCAAGTTTGGGTTTTATGAGTTCTTCAAGAAGTATTACTCAGACCTTGCAGGAGCCGAGAATGCAGTGAAGTACAAAACGATCATATATCTAGCTGGTTCTGCTTCAGCTGAAGTTATTGCTGATATTGCCCTTTGCCCTATGGAGGCTGTCAAAGTTCGTGTACAAACTCAGCCTGGCTTTGCTCGAGGTTTGTCTGATGGGTTGCCCAAGTTTATCAAGGCTGAGGGTTTTTCTGGGTATGCGTTTTCCTCTTTAACTATTCTGTATCAGTAGTTTTAGGTTTTGGAATTCAAATTTGATGAGTTTCACTTCATATCCAGGTTGTATAAAGGTATAGTTCCTCTTTGGGGCCGTCAAATTCCATGTAAGTTTTAACAATTCCATATTTGTGTTACCAGTTGATTAGTCTATGACAATTTTCATGTATCTAAACACACATTAAACTTGTGTGGGACGCAAAAGTTTGAAGCTTGCATGCATTTATTTGATTTCATGGTGATGGTGTCAGACACGATGATGAAATTTGCTTCCTTTGAGACGGTTGTGGAGATGATTTACAAAAACGTGATCCCAATCCCGAAGGAGAAGTGCAGCAAAAATAAGCAGCTTGGAGTGAGTTTTGCAGCTGGGTACATAGCAGGTGTGCTGTGTGCAGTTGTCTCACATCCTGCCGACAACCTCGTTTCTTTTCTCAACAATGCCAAGGGAGCCACGATTGGTGATGTGAGTCCTTAAATAACACACCACATTCACATAACACATTCTGTGATGTAATGTAATGTAATGTTTCATTGTCTTTAAACTGTTGCTGGATTTTCAGGCTGTGAAGAAGATTGGGGTGGTTGGTCTTTTCACTCGTGGCCTTCCTCTTCGTATAGTTATGATCGGAACACTAACCGGAGCACAGTGGGGACTCTATGATTCGTTTAAAGTATTCGTAGGACTGTAAGTAGCTATTATCGTACTATGTCCTTAGTTTCTATCACATCATATCTTTCTCCGAAAATGTCAAATGATATTTTTTGTTGTTTCCTTTTCTTCCAGGCCTACTACTGGAGGAAGTGCTCCTGCACCGGTTAAGTAGAAATCACAGATACTAGGGAAATGCGAAAGGGGATTTTTTTTGTCAAAAATAATCTATGTTCAGATTTTGTTCTTCGTTTATTTTTCTTCAAATTGTATTTGATTCTTAGCTCGGTTGTGAAAAGGAGAGAGAGAATCTTGTTTCCACGGGCATGAGAATTGTGTTTTATGGAATGTAGCAACTATTTTTCCTAATTTAAACTTCGGATCATTCTGCTCCAATACAAAAGCTCTACTCAAATATCTCAACGAATGAAGGAAGGTTTTATGAAAAGAAGAAAAAAGGAAACTTGTCTTGATCATAGAATATTTTCACTCCACAGCATCTAAAACTTGTTATAAATATGAAAGCTAGTTTCCATAAAAGGATTTGAAAAAACAATTACAATAAAGATAAATGGATGGTAGCAAAAGAAAGAGGCGACGTGTCTTGAACATCTACCCGTAAACTACATCATGGATCATCTTTATTTCTTCTTTGATCCAAAATAAATAAATAAATAAAAGCATCAGCACATCCGGTTTATTTAAGAAAAGAAAGAGGAGCCAACATGTTTTTACTATTGCTGTAAATTGCTGATAACAAAGCATCTTCTGTGATGGAAAGACTCTTCTTTGAAAATTCTGGAAAATGCAGGGAATGCAGAGCTTCTGTGCCTTTACGCTTGAATTCAATGCTCTTTTAAAAGTTTTTTTATATTTATTTTAATTAAATCACTTTCATTTTAAATATTTATTTATTTATTTTAAATAAACAAAATATTAAAAAATTTACGTAATTTTCTCAGTTAAATTATTATTTTTCATTTAATTTTAAAAATTAAATCATATTTCTGTTATCACATTTTTTAATTTAAATTTAAATATAATTTGTTATATAATTATATAATTGTTGTTATATTGTATTTTTTTATTTGAATCATTTTTTTTTAAATTAAAAACATCAAATATAACTTTCATAATATATTTTTTAAATAATAAATTATACTTTTATTAGTAACAAATAATATAAAAAGATAAGCTAATTTTTATTCAAAAGTTTAAATCCCAAAGATGATATATTACGATTTATAGAATTATATAATTGTTGTTATATTGTATTTTTTTATTTGAATCATATATTTTTATTTTATTTGTTTTTAAATTAAAAATATCACATATAACTTTCATAATATGAGAGTTATATATTACGATTTATACAAGTTTTTTTGTTATAAATGTTTCCCTTAATTTTTTTTTATTTATATATATAATATATATATATATATATATATATATATATATATATATATATATATATATATATATATAGCCATAAGCATATCCTAAAATTTTACAATTTAACCGCATATGACCGTTTAGCCGTATTCTTGTATCCGTATTGCTTCGTAGAATAATAGTAATAATAATATATAGACAGATTGATATACAGTGAATGATATATTGTATAAAGAAAAGTTTACACCTAATAGTTCAAGAATTCTCATTTCAATCCATTATGCCTGAAGCTTCAAAAATCAATCAGAAAAAAAATAAAAATAGAAAAGAAGTCAACCTCAATTATCTTGGTATTGGCTTGCATTGTTGAGCCAAAAAAGGGATGCCCGCAATTTTGTTTTTCAGGACAAGACACGTATGACAACTTAATGAATAAATTCAATGTTACTGAACTTTTGGCAATCTAAAATTGTCATATATACACACACCTCACAAGACAACTAAATGTAAGATTGATATCTGTAAAACTAAAAAATAATGAGACACTCGGGAACAAAAAGAAAAGGGCGAAAATCTTTTTGCGGGTGGAAACTGTTTGTCCCTCTTGTATCCGCTGACTTCCTCTTGACAAAGTCATGATAATTCCTGCAACTACCCTGTGAAATGCACCTTCACCGCACATTATTCCAACTTTCAACGATTATTACTTGAGCATCAAATTTCTCAAACTTCAAATAAAACTTCAAACTAGCCTCATCAAAATCCAGAGCCTTATTTGGACTGATTTCGGTCTAAGTGCAGTGGATATACTGTATCAAATACAATCCTTGCAAACACATGCCTTACTTCTGGCAAGTCTCCACGAGCTAAGTAATCATAATCTATTTCTCTACCTTGCTTTGACGAATAATTCTCGTCAGCACTTACTCTCACACAGTCAAAAAAGTTTAGAGCTTTTAGGTGCATTGCTAATGGGATAAGCACCTGTCAAATTGTGAACGATTAACAGTATAATCTAAAGATGATAGCCAGGACCAATTAGCCAAATATAAATAGAGAAAGCCTTAAATTGCTGACCAAAAATCTAATTAGCATCCAATATCTGGTTTATGCGTTTAATTGACTTGTCTACCAACGTCATCAAATTGCCAATCAAGGAATTACAAACAAAATAGTTTAATTTTCCAAGAATATAATTCAATTTCTTACTCGTTATTTAGCAGCGCATTGATGTCAATTGTGCTATACAAGGATTACACTTTTTATCTTTTGTTTCTTTGCATGCTTGCATTTGAGGGTGTGTGTGCGCGCTATTTTAGGGAAACAATGAGTTTCTTTTTTATGGATTATGAACTAATGGCTTCTATCCTAGTTCAGTTCATCTACTGGGTGGCATTATCCAGAAGCATGTATAAAATCTATATGAATATACACACACACACACACACATGCTCACCAGATCTGAATAAGGAGCTTGAGGATAGCCAGCCAAAGCCCCAGAGACCAAATGCCCATTTGTCATCTGCGACAATGACTCTTTAACAGAATTAGCAAGATCCAGAATCTCACCTTCGAAATCCTCTTCATCCAGACCTGAAGGATCTAACAACTCATGAAATCTGGTATCATGTGGTTTGTTTATCCTCCTTGCTATGCTTATTGCTTCAGACAAATTTCCACCATTATGGAGTGCCAGGCTAAATGCAGCAACGACCGAGCAATCTCTTGGTTTATCACTCAACGCCTTGTGTAATGCTAGGACAGAAACCCTGAAAGCACAGATTCCCTATGAGTCTTGCTTTGGGGACCTAAGTAGCAATCAGCCTATAAAGATTTCTAATCATGCTATCAGATAGTTTTTAGAACCTAATCTTACAATTGAAGAAATATGAGAAGAAAAAACCCAATACTTACAGTATATAAAGCTGAGTTCAATCAAAAGCTCTCAAAGTATCAGTTTTAAAATAAATTTTTGAAGAGCCAAAACCTCCATTTAGAAAGAAAAATTAAAAAGGTTCATCAACGAAGAGAAGAAATTTCCCAGGTATAGGTGCAAATTCATTCATCTTGTACTTAATCTAATGGCATTAAGAAATAATCTCAATATAAGAGTCCGATAATAGCTATGGTGCACCTGAGGCAAAAGATGGAATAGATGATTATGGGCATTTAACCTAATGGTCAAAGATGATCTCTTCGAACATGGTAGTGTTTGAGATATTGGGCTTGAACCTACTTGGGACATCTTTTTAGGAGGGAAAAAAACTGTGTTCCAATTGCTCTAGAACTCTCTCCAAGTTATAAGCCCCATTGACACATGCCAAAAATAATTTTGGGCAAAGATATTATAGAGGATTCATGGCAACCATAGGCACTGGAAATATTTAACAAAGCAATGGGATAGTTACATAACTTGAAAAGCTTTCATAAAACAAGAAAACTGATGCGGATTACGAGCTTAACTCTGGAAAAAGAGTCAGGAGAATAACATTCTTTCTGAGAAATTTCACCGACAATAAAAAAGGAGAAAGGACTTCTAAATTTGATATTCATGTCTTCAAGGCCACGCCCTCCTAGGACAAGATCAAAAAAGAAAATTCCTTTATAGGTACAACGCTGTCATTCCCTTGTTTTTTCAGCATTATACATTACGTTTATCACATGTGGCTAACAAAGTAAAGCAATAAACAGACCACACTGTTCCACAGATCTTACCATAAACTGCTATGACATGGACGGTTTGGTGCCAAAAGTTTATCCACATTGTAGAAGAAAGACTGCAGAAAAAATTCAAGCAGATCCAATAAAAATATGTTCAAATGCGATGCTAAGAATCTATCAACTCAAATTAATACTCAAGTAACACGTGCAACTATCCTGAGATAATCTAATAAACCACATTCATATTGAAAACAAAAATCCCAACCCTTCATTAGTTGTTCAGAACTTGAAAGTCTTTTTTCTTTTTAATAGAAGGAAATGGATGTCTTTAACGTTCATACCCTAAAAATATTTGAATAACAATGAGCGTCTGGTGATGAGAATACACAAGTTTTGATACAAATAAGCATTTTTAACGAAGTGGAAACAAGGAATTCTCCATGCTAGAGTCTAATTGTTATTTCCAAGTATCCACGAAAGCAAAGAATAAAAATTATTAGTTTCCAAACAAATATATACGTTTTAATGCACAACTTGATAAATATGATACATGTTCTAAGTTTAGCAAAGTTATATTCTGTATGTTATCCCCACTAGACTAATGCCAGTAAAAAATTTTAAATTGCCGCATGTTATAAAGTCTGAAGTTCCTAAAGAAGGACGGAGTTACCAAAAGCAAATTGGTTCTTTTGTCCCGTCTTCGAAATCCACCGCGGACAAAATAAGCAGCCTGTAATATCAAATCTGAATTAGGCTAGCATTCCATGACTGAGATTCTGAAAATAAAATAGGGAATCATTATCTGCCTGAAATGGAAGAAGTATATCTAGAAGTCCAAATCTCCATAATAGCCTCAAAGAAGCTTCACCAGATCCATAAGCCAACATATAATTGATTTCCATCAGAAGCCTGCTCTACAACAATTAACAGGGGTAACTAAGCCAGAATATTCTTACATGTTCATATAATAAAGCAGACATGAAGATCCCTTTAAATACCTTATCTAGTCTTAACACTGAAGATGAAAGATTTTTAATAGCTTGAGCCGTTTCCCTTGAAATACTAAACCCCAAGCGAGCAGCAATTCTAATTGCACGTAAAATGCGGGCTGAAGAAAATAAATCGAGTCAGATAGTCATACATGAGGTATGAGAATGAAATAGTTTTTTTTTTAACATCGTTAATCCCTCCACAAAAGACTCACCACAATCCTCCTGAAAAGAAGTAGCTGCAGGAACCACTGTTCTCACCTATTCACAGAAAATTAAGTTACATAAGTTCAAATTTCTGATTAGAAAGGGCAATATAAGAAACAACAGCTTCAAAGAGATCCATGCATACTTTAGATTTCATGATATCTTCCATTCCTCCCATGTAATCATAGACAATTCTTGCATATGGATCAAACATCAACCTGAAAGAGCAAGACATTGATTAACTAACTAGCTGTATTGTATACAAAGTGGATATGTCATGTTACAGAAAACAGATTTGTGGCCAAATGAAGAGAGAAAAAGGAATAGAATTCCATTTATATGTGGCAAGAACCAGTGCACAACCCGTTAATTGTAAAGTCACGATTCAAACAATTCCTCCACCGAAGTAAGTCCCCCTTATCACAGTTCTTAGGTGCCTCAATATCATGAGTGAAGTATACCCTCAACTTCCATGTAGCAGTATTAAAACTTGAAACCTAATTAGAAAGGACAATAAAACTATCATGAAAAGCGCAAAAGAAAAGAAAACTGCCCTTAAGGAAAAATCATAGCAATCACCTACCGAAGATAGTTCAAATAAAATGTAGAATGCTTAAAGCAAAAGCGAACTGTACCAACCTCAACAATGGTACCATCCATATGAACATGACATATTGGGAACCTTTTACCAACTATATCACACCATGGAAATGTTTTCCTCACCTACAAATTGAGTTAATGTTCAACATGCAATGTTAAAGTCTGAACACACAAATCCCAATATAGAAATGTATACTTTAAAATGACTGAAATGAGATTGTATAAATTAGCTTTTACAGAAAATGCACATGTTACAAACTCAGGATGCCAACATGAAAAACACATGTTGCCCTTCTAATTACAAATAATTTATCTCTTGGTCCACAGAGTTGTTTAGTAAACTGCCATGTACACACATCAACAATTTGAAGATGAAAGTCGAAATAAAGGTAACCTCTCTAAGGTCCGCTGAAGTTATAATATCAAAGTCTTTTGGTGTTTGCTTTAGTATAAGATCTCGAACACAGCCTCCTACAAGGTATACATCATGCCCTACAATAAGAAAAAGGGGTTACTACCAGTCATGCACTTACCTCCCCTTGCAGAGACAAACATAGAAACCATTGAATCTTATCTTAAAGGGTGCACACAGAGACACCAAGAACACAACAAAATGTAAAGATTAATATTTCCAGACCCCTATTAGTTACTTGGTAAAATGGATAGCTCCAATCGAATAGCCTGGCGCAGGCAGAAAATAACTCAAGAAAACAACGCCTACAAAAAAATGCCCTACACTTGTTAAAAGCGTAGAGCAAACAATGTCTTGCGCAGTCATAAGTAAGTGGCTTCTAATTATGTCATAGATCATGCACTGGTCAGGGAGATGTTCAGGAAGAACGAACTATAGTCCAGCTCTTTTTTCAGTTTGAATCATTCGATACAGCCATTAATTGAAAAAAGTAAGAAATCATTCACATACAAGTAAAAGGTAAGATGTTCAGAGAAAATAATGCACCCAACAAACGACTCACATACACGCGCAAATAAGCCGTTTTCCTCTTATAAGAAAAGACAAAATCAAGAAAACGCTCTTCCTCTCTTTCACACAAAACCCAGGTTGAGAAAGCTACATGAGGAGTTAGATTAGCACGAACCCTTTCTCTTCAGCACACTCAGAACCTTCATGGTTGGAACTGCTATCATGGAATTCCGAAGTCCAAGCTCTTTGGAATCCAATTTCTTCCATGCCGGGACCTTGCTATTATTTTCTTTACCAATTCAACACATGTGAGAAAGAAGATTTCAGAACCACCAGGTTCACTAAATCAATACAGGAAAATCTAATTAGGCATTTGAAACAAAGAAAAACCTAATATGAGTTGCTCGCTTGTCCCCTTGCTTCGTCCACGAGTTGAGGCCTTACATTCCTCTACCTGAAGCGCAGGGAGAGATTTTGGCACAACCTAGGAAAATAAAAAAGAACACTGAGACAGAATTGAAAAAGGGAAAGAAGATAAAGAAAAATGAGAATGGTGGGTAAGGTTTTAGAAAAAAAGGTGAAACCTTGCGAACGCATTGGAAGGGAGCAGAGCGAAGAAGGGGATTGGGTTTGCAGGCGAATTTTAATGTAGCGATGACCATGGAGAATGGGTGAACCAAGCAGGTTAAAGATTTGGTCAATTAGGGTCCAACGTTGTTGATAGGGTTTAGGGGTTTAAGGATAAGCAGTTGTTTTCATCAACCATACATACCGTAGGCGGTTACAAGGCAATAAGAAATTGGAGTTCCATTACACTGTAATATGAGGTGTAAGAAGCAACTAGGACGATGCAAAAAGCAAAAACCTATCTTCATCAATGAATTTGCCGGCCCAATTACTTGGGTTGGACCGGTTGTAAAAAATTCACACTTTTCACAATTCGGCTTTTTCTCCCTGCAACCCCATCAATACCACTTCCTTACTGATATTAAATACCGTCCTTGCTCTACCGTGTCACCTTTGCCACCATAGCTCTTATGTCCAATTACATCTTTATTCTCCATATCCGCTGCATTCTTTAAGAGAAAAAAGAAGAAAAGTTTGTTTTGAAAAAATGGAGATGTATGAGAAGAAGAGTTAAAATAATATACTCAATTATATATTTCATCATTTTTATTAATATAATATAAATAAACAATTTGATCATTAGCATCATACTTCATATTACTTCAAATTAGGTGTAGAAATTGAATTTGGATTATTTTTATCTTTGCTTTTCTTTTATCACATTTAGAAAATAAATATATTCTTTTATTTATACATATTTTAAAAAAATTATACACTAAAAAATAAACTATGAGAATCTAATTATATATTGAATGATGTAATTATTAAGAAAAAAAATTGATGATAATCAAGTCACAATAAAACTCGGATTATAAAAAAAAATGTATATTTAACTTTTTCTTTTACTTTAAAAAAATACTATAAAAAAACTCATGAAATAAAAAAATATGAAATTAATATTTTAATATCAAGTGGTAAGAGAATTTTTTTTTCTTCAAAATAAAACAAAATATGTGAGAAATGATAGTAAAAAAAATAATTGTGTTTTTTTTCTTGAAATAAAAAATAAAAGAAAAAGATGAACAAAATTTTATGTATTACTATTTATTAATATAAGTGACGTTTTTTATAAAAAAAATAAAAATTTATTTTATTTAATTTCAACAAAAATTAGGATGAGTATCATCCTAATTTTTATTATATATATATATAATTTAAAAAGTTTAAGAGCACACATCATCTCTAAACCTCAAAGACCTCAAAGACGATGGTTAGTCAATTGTAGTTTAAAATTGTTCTTGAGAGAACCTTTGAGATCCGACTAATTAAGTGGAATTCAACAATTATTGAGGAAATTATCGAACAATTCGTAAAAAAAAAATACTTACATTTTTATCTTGGACGTAGAAGAAAAAAAATCACATTGAAAGAGATAGAATTTTTTTTTTGAATAAAATAGTAAAAATATATGTTAAACTTAGATTAATCAAATTTCACCGTGAAATAATATATATTTTCTTTGAATACTCTTTTATAAGTATAAGGTATTATTTTACTACATTCTATATTGAATATAAAAATTAGAATGAGTATATACATATTCCTCTCACCCTTGTATCCATATTCATTCACTTATTTGTCCTTTTTTCAACATATGTCATTATCCTCGTAATCATTTTCATTTTAAATTATTAAAACATCTTTAAATATTTAAGTTGTTTCATAAATTTTATTATTTTTTTATCCTTAGTTTTGTAATTAATATTTAAGGCACACATTTCATTATTTATATATTTTTATAATTATTTGACATTTACTCATATTTATATAATTATAATTATTTTTTAAAATTTGACATTAAAGAAAAAATTGTATATCATTTTAACTATTAAAATTTTTATAATATTATGTTTTCTGTGATTTTTACTTTCTTATAAAAATTTATTTAATTAATATTAAAACTACTAAATAAGTCAGTATAGGTGCAAGTATACATTAATTTCAGACAAAAGTTTCACACACATCATAAAGATAAGAATAAGAATGAGACTTTACTATGAGAATGAAAATAAAATAGTGAAATTCACCGTCGCACCCTCTTTACATGGGTTTATTCCTAGATACACGTAATTATCAGTATATTTCTATTTGGTGGGTTAGATAAGGGTAATGATAATAAAGGTTCATTATGTAAGGAAAAAATAAATCTATAAACTTTGGGGAAAAATATCTATAGAAAGAAAAGTCATTTTATTTTAATGTGATAAGAAAAAAAGGAGAGTATATTTAATACTCACCTCTTTATTGCAAAAAATTGAAAATTTAATGCATGTTTTTCTTCTATGAAAACTACTATTGTTAGTACGAATTTATATTGTATGACATAATTAAGATGAGTATGATAGAATGAATATGGTTTAGTTAGTAATACACATGAAAAGGAATTGAGTTTAGTTATTGCAAAATGCATTTATTAGAGAGGCGAGGTGAAAGCTTACAGTTTCAATAAGTTTGATATTAAGATTTAATTTATAATAAAATCTCTTGATATATTGATATATTGTCTATTTTGAAGTGTGGAACTCTCTTACAGTTCAAAATGTGAATAAGTTTCATATTAAGATTTATATAAAATCTCTTAAGATATTGTTCATTTTCATTTTGAAACATGGAACTTCGTCATGGTTTTATTGACACATTAGAAAATAGAAGGAGAAAGAAATATTTAACTTGTGTTTGATCTCGACCCTTAAATAATGTGAAATTTATTAAGTGTATCAGAACAATAAAATTAAGAAAAAGTGACAGTAGTGGATGCATAATATAAAAGGGATTGATTGTGGTGTGTTATAATATTAAAAAAAGTGATTAATTGATTTATATAGGAATACAAAATGTGCATCAAAAACATATTATTAGGAATATCAATGGTTTAATCGCAGTGTATCATCTTTAGTAATCTAGTCTAACAAAGTTTGGAAAGGGAAGTAATTATATGTTAAGATCTACGACTGTAAGTGGTTAAGATGAGTGGAAAATGTGTTGAGGGAAAGGAAATTCTAAGAGTGACTTTAAGTAAGGTTTTACAAGCAAATTATTATCAAGGTTTCGTGACAAGTTTCTCAAGTGTGAAGAGAGTCGTCAAGACGTTGAAGAAAAACATGATCAGCGCTTTAATGATTGATTATTCTTTTGCGGTTTATTGTGGTTAAACACATCATATGTGAAAATGGTTGTTGATCAGAGTGACGCAGCGGAATAATGGTGGGATATACTTATCAATAGTGGGAAAACA
>Ga0214545_1010676_pt1 | contig 13160 bp, 9 predicted proteins | sample CNSS4metaG_FD_160064 | JGI IMG/M metagenome (GOLD analysis project Ga0214545, IMG submission 160064) | Root nodule microbial communities from cowpea collected in UCLA plant growth center, Los Angeles, California, USA - CNSS4 | ecosystem: Host-associated > Plants > Roots > Nodule | place: USA... | reverse complement strand
TTTAATAATGCAAGTGTAATTTAATTTAGGTCCTCAAGGGTGTAAATAATGAATATTTTAATTCATAAATTAAGTCCCAAAATAGGAATTTTGGAGAGAAATAGTTCAGGTACTAAATGCACCTCCAATCCTCATGTTTACACCCCTTTTTCCAATTGGAAAATCTATTTCTAAAATAAAACATTTCTGGTGCTAGCTGCACCCCCTGTTTTTAGGTTTACACCCCATTTTGTAATTTAACTTTAAATTTCTACTCTGCACCCCTCCTTTTTACCAAGCTGCACCCCTAATGTCACTTAAGATCTAATCCATCAGATTTCGCCACATGGCAATCCTTCACTTAATAAAATAGCCACTCGCAGTTTGCCACATCATCAATCCTCCACTAACTCAAATCACCAATCAAAACATGCCACCTCATCACTTTCTCTCTCTCTCTCCTTCACACAACCAAAACCCTAACCCTAATCTCCTTCTTCTCTCTCTTCCGCACCAATCCATTCCGTAGTCGCCACCTTCGTTGTCGCCACGACCTCGTCCGACCACCGCAGCTCACGCCGAAATGCAGCCACCCATCGTGCTCCCTCCGGATTGCTGCCACCACGTCGCGCTCGCGCCGAAACACCGCCACCATCGCGCTCCAACATCTCGAACCTGCCACTCCCGTGCCGCCATGACTCCAACCGCGGCGTCGTCTTCCTCGTGTCTCCATTGCACCCCATCTTCTGCAACTCTCGGCCACCATCGCGCCACCATCGCGCCTCCATCGCTGTACCATACTCGAGGTCCTCCATGCTTCCTCGCGTCAGAAAATCGTGCTCCTTCATTCACGTCGCTGGCAACCACCATTGCTTCGGCACTAGCGAGTCCTGCAGCAGCCAATGCGAGCTCCGCTGCGTCGTTCTCGCGCCACCATCAAAGCTATGGAAACCACCACGAGTTCACCATGGAAGCCACCACGAGTTCGAGCCTACACCTGCGCCCTCGTCGCGCTCACGTTAGAACTGCGTCGACCCCGTTCACTTCCGCGTTATCGTCGACGACATCGCTTCCATGGCAGCCACCGCGACAACCACCATAATCTCACATGAACCACTCACGACAGCCAAACCCTAATAGGGAGAGAAACTTCGCTGACGCGTGGCAGTCTCTCAATGGGCTGCCAAAAAGTCAAGACTGGTTAACCAGTCAACTCTAGGGAAGGCTTGATCACAGTTGGTCAAATAGACTATGTGTCACTATTTTTGGCATGTGGTTCCTATGTAAGAACCCTAATTGGCCTAGCAAGGAAAAGATAGTATGGCGGCAGTTCACCACCAACCAGACTAATTCTGGAAATTTCCCAGAATCACAAACTTTAAAAATGGAATATACAAATCATACATAATCATACCAAATTCAGCATACCAATCAGAATTGAATTAATCAAAGCAAGAAATTTCCCTATTTAGCATGCCATTCAAATTTAAAATAATTTTAACGCGTAAAGCTCCCTTAACCTGGTTTCCTTAGCTTAAGCTTGACACTGGAAGAATTCTCCCTTGATCACTAAGGACTCCCCTTGGTTCTTCTCAATTCGGCTCCAAAAACCTCGTTCAAACCTCACCTCTCTAACAAAATTCGTGCCCTATTTTCTGAGTGCAATTTCAGCCTTGCAAAACCCTTCTCCTAACCTAATTTTTGCCTTTTAAAGGTGCCTTAAGACTAGGTAATTACCAAAAACGAATTTAAGTTTTGATGGTAATGTTTATTATCATTCATTACTCCTTTATGGTCCGTTTTTCAGCCAACCTTGGCTGCCCATGCATCTAGGTTTTCCTTCAACTCTTCACATTCAAGCCAAAACTAAGTTTGGCAAAAATAAAGTTTAATTCGAGTTCTCCAAGGTTTGAACCCACCCACTTGCCAAATGCCAAATCAATGCTAAACCACCAAGCCAATTCATGTTTCTTGTTAACTAATATAATTAAAGTATTATATTATTCCACTCCATGATTAACATATATTTAAAACAATAACAAATAAATACACACAATTGGCATACATAGGACTTGAACCCAAGTCCTCTCACACAATTAAAGTACTCTCAACCACTTGAGCTAATACTTTTCCACGTCATACAAATCAGAATTAAATACCATAAATGTTCTTCCTACCCACATTTATTAATTAATTAATTAAATTTCGCAGGTCTTACATGATGTGTGAATTGTTTTAAGGAATTATATGTGCGCTCCTAAAAATTGATGTTAGGCATCATAGGAAACCTGATTTGCTATGAAACTGTGGAGATATACCTAGAATCGCAATTGGGAAATGTGTGAGGGTCTTCACAGGTACAAAAGGTTTTGGGGTTTTACCTAGAAAGGCATGCACCGCCTGACAGTACGAGGCTTGCCGGCAGGTGCCAACATAGTGAAAAATTGCACTGCATGGTTGTGAATCCATTTAGAGTTAGAATATTGATGAAGGTGGAAGTGGGAATCATCTGAACAATGGACTAGGACGATGATAAATATAAAAACTAATAATAGTAATGCTTGGAAGGTTAAATTGAGAATCCATTTAGACTTAGAATATTAATGAAGGTGGAAGTGGGAATCATCTGGACAGTGGACTAAAATGATGATAAATATAAAAACTAATAATAGTAATGCTTAAAAGGTTAAATTGTGAGGTTGAAGGATTATGGTAGTAAAAGTATTTTGAGGCTTATGATGAATCACACATAAAAAGGCTTGGTATCATGAGTGTGTAAACTAAATAGATTGGGATGCATAAATCTTTGTTGAAGTGTCTAAACCAGTGTAGCGCATGACGGTGAGATTGGAACCGCCAAGAGATAGCTACAATTCCAGGGGGTTGTTGTGATGTGGGCGCCTAGCGGTGAGGGTCGTTTCGCCAGGCGATACCTGCGCGTGGCACCTGGAGGCATGATGGTTCCGCTAGGCGGTCTGTAAATTGGCTTTCGCTTGGTGACTCTATAGTAGCGCCATGTGATAATGCAGAGACTGGATGTTTATATTCGTTGAATGTACGTGGCCTACAAGGCTTTGGGTGATACCTTAAAGATGGGCTTGTTGGAGCATTCCTTGAGTTGTTGCTCAGAATGGTCTCCCTTAAGTTGTGGCTCGGGATAGAGGGTAAACACGTGACATTCCTTGAGTCATGGCTCGAAATGACATCCTTTAAGTTGTGGCTCGGGATGGTGGATGAACACGAGCATTTCTTGAGTTGTGGCTCGGATTGACGAGTGTAATAATGGTGATGTAATAACTCGTTTTAATTTTCCCGCATTTTGGGAAAGTCATTATAATAAATGCAATTTGACTTTCTATTTCTTTTAAATTAATAATATTCAACCGGGATGTTACACCAAGTTACTGACTTGGTGTCGTTGGGCACCACTTTTCCAGCACTGGGCGCCACCCTTTTTTTATAATTTGTGTTCCTTTGGTAAAATGAAGATTCTTGCTTCGTTAACCGTCGGATCGAGTTAAAATTTTGACAGCTGATCATTGACACGTGAATCTTCACTTTGATCGGTGGGATCTTTGTTTTGAAGTCCATGGTTATAGAAATGGTTTTCACCGTTTTGATGTACTTTATGTATAACGTTATTTGCCCTGTTTTGCCTATTTCTCTTATTTGAATGTTTTAAGGAGTTTTGTGGTAGATGTGAAGTATGTTTATGGTTATCATTATGATGAATTGAATATAATATGATGTGGTGAGCATATGTGATGAAGTTTGAAGGATTTCAAGGGAAATTCATGATGTTGTTATTGTTAGTGTATGCCTTGATATAGGGGAATCTGGAAGGAGGTATCCTAACTCTAATAATCTTTCAAACTCACATAGAGTAGAATGAGTTATGTGGTGAGAGTGGTAGGAGGTCCTACCCTTTGGACTTGTTCTTCGGTCATAGGCTAGGGATTAACCTTGTATGGTTGGGTGATGACCCCTTGTGTCTTAGTACTCTACGAAGACTAGAAACCATCACAAGTGCAGGCCTTCAATGGTACTTATATCCATGGCATATATCTGGATAATTGAGTTTAGTGTTAACTGCTTGTGTGATTATAAATATAGATATGTAATAAATCATGTTTATAGGTTTTTGGCATGATATACATATATGTATGAACATTTCTTTTGTACACTAGCTTACCCTGTTGTGTGTTTTGTGTTTTTTTGTATTGTTCGCCTCTTCTTTTGCGATGATCACCTATTTGGTGGGAGCAAATGAAATTGCAGGTGTAAATGCACCTCAAGTGGATGAGGAGCTATCAGTTAAAGTGGTGTAAGGTCTCGAGGAGTTTTAGTAAGTGAATAATTTTGTATAGGCTCGTTAGTTTAGTTAAGTGTATAAATGATACATTTTTATAGTCCTATCTTTTGCAAGACTATATTAATATGTTTTATACATTAGATTACCTGTTTTGAACACTATGATAAAACATCCATTTTTATTAGTTTTAAACTGCTAATATTGAAATGTTTCGACACCCGATGGAATAGTTAACTAAATTTCAAAATCCATTATATAAAAAAAAAAACAGATTTCACCGTCATATACCAGATTTCGAAATCCGGTTAAGTATTTTATTGGATGTGAAAATCTGGTTAAGCAATTTGTATATTTTTTATGGTTTTTATTTTTTGTTTCATTTTAAAACATTTTTTTTTGTGATTTTTTTGTTTTTAAATAAAATTATATAAAATAAAAAAATTATTTTATAATTAAAAAAATAAAAATAATAATTATATAAAAAATATAATTAATATTAAGTGCACACAAATGTCGAAACAAAATTATTTTACCGAATTTCGACATTCAATATATTAAGGTGAAATTTGTTTCTTTTTCTTATACAAAATTTTGAAATCCGGTTAAATATTCTACAGGTTGTCAAAATTCAGTTAAGTATAGTTTTAACTTATATTCTAATTATTTTTTATTTTTATTTATAATTTTAATTTTAATTTTTTATATTTATTTTTAAGTTATATTTTTATCTTTTGGTTTTGATATAAATATTTGGGGGTGAGAGGGTGAAGGATTTTGAAGAAAAGAAAATGAAGTGATGTGTAGTGGGGTGGGTATGGCTGATGAGTTAATTTATAGAGAGAGATAATATTAATCAGGTAAAAGTAAAAAGAAAGAAAAAGGAGAGTGGTATTTTCGGGATAAAAATTATTTTTGGAGACACCGAAGAAATTTTTGAAGGTGGAGGAAGAAACCTCTTTCGAAATTGACGTTGGGCCTTCTTGCGAGTAATAGTTATACAATTGCAAAGTTTCTTTCTGTATCCCATAGCCCAAATTACTTTACCGCCGCCGCTACCTCCCTTCTGCCTTTGCTCTTCACTCTTGCCCCGTCACTTTTGTTTATGTGGTGTAATATTAAGGAAGAAAACCTTTTGATTGCGTAATTGAAAAATAATTTGTTTTGCGAAAAAACTTTTAAATTGTGTAATTTAAAAGACACTTTTATATATACAATTTAAAAGTAAAAAAAAATACAGATTATTTAATTTAGATTTTTTTAATGAAAATATGAGTGTTGGATTGTGTAATTAGAAAGACTTTTTCATGCAAATTTCACGGTCAGAAAAAAAAATCTGAATTACACAATTCGAAAGACATTAACTTTTTACTGCACAATGTGAAATCTTTTTTAACTACCTTTTTAATTAAGAAATCAAAATTTAAAAAAAAATGACTTCAAGATTGTATACTTTGAAATTAAAAAAAAAAAAACCTTTCAGATTACAATCTGAAAATAATTTTACAAAGGCAAAGTAAACATGTTCATATTTATAAAGATGTAGAAGTAAAATATGGGAACAAAAAGAAATCCCTCCATTTCAAACTAAAAAGCCAATATGCTATGCATGTGGCCAGTGGGTGACATGGTTGGTTTTTTCCATCTTCAGTGTTTTTAGTCAAATGTGAAATGAAGAGTTGACACTCTCTCACAATACCTAAAGAAAACATAGTTGACATCAGATATTGTCCAAAATCCCAAAGTTTTCTTTTATCAAGAAGATTTTTTTATGCAAAAATAATTAAATATTTATTATATTTATTATATTTCAATATACAAGACAATTTCAAAGTCCCAGGAATGGATTTTTGGAGTATTCCAAAATCCCAAAGTTGCATGTTTACTAAGCTGAGAGTAAAAACTTATATACCAAATATCCAAAATCTCAAAAATTTAATTTCATTCTTAACATATTTGTACCCATTCTCTGTCATTCTAATCTTGTCTATTTTGAACAAAATAAAAATTAGAGGCAAATTCAAAGAGAGTAGAAATAGCAAACCCTAATGAGAAAAAAGTGGGCAAATTCATATATTTAGAATGAAAAAAAGGATATCAGAAAAAGTACATAGAGAAGGGAGAGGAAGAGAAAAAAACCCTAAGAGAGAGGAAAAACATAACTGCTTTAACGGCCACCTCTATCAACACCTCATCACACCTACTTGGCCATTCCTCCATCGTTCCTATTCCCTTCCTACACCTTCCCTATTTTCTGCTTCTTCCTTTTCCTCCATTTTCTCGGAAACCCAAAAGCAAAATAAAAAAATAAGAAACCAAAACAAAACTTCAGGGAAGGGGAAAAGAAAAAGGAAAAGGAAAAGAAAAAAAAATTCTGCACAAACCATACAAAACAACAAACAATCCTAAAAAAAATCTACCAATTCATTCCTATTCTTTACGTTGCTCTTTCCCTCAAACCAACGGTGCTTGCAGTGTCCTATGTCCAATGTCGTCACCACCTTAGAGATTATTCATTCGTACTCTGGAAAACAATGCAATACAACATCTTCCCAATAATGCGTAGCTTCAACATCATCGACGGTTGCAAGGGCACTCAGTTTTATGCATTCAACCCCTCCTCCGGCACCGCCACCGGCAGCGGTATCGGCGATAAGCTTCTCCAACAACTCCACGACCACATTAAGGCCCAAACCCTCAGAACCAAATCCAACCGGAACTTCATTTCTCCGAACACCACCTCAGCTTCCGAGGTTGTCTTCTGTGAAGGCTCCCTCCTCCCTTATGGCCTCCCCATGACAGAACTTCTTGAACCCAAAATCGAACCGTCCCTCGTCTCTCCCGATTTAGTGGAAACCCTCGCCGGTGCGTATCGCCGTGCCGAGGAGTGCCCCCAGTTCGAGCGCACCGAGGTCTTCCTCCAGCAATGCACCATCTTTCGAGGCTTAGCAGACCCCAAACTCTTCCGCCGCAGCCTTCGCGCCGCTCGGCAGCACGCCACTAACGTGCATGCTAAGGTCGTGCTCGCGGCGTGGCTGCGCCACGAACGCCGCGAGGACGAGCTCATCGGGTCGTCTTCCATGGACTGCAGCGGCAGGAACCTCGAGTGTCCCCGCGCCACCTTGGAGCCAGGCTATGACCCAGAGTCCGTGTTTGATCCTTGCCCGTGCACGCGTGCAAGTGCAGTGGATGACGAAAATGATAGTGATGATGGTTATAGTGCAATGATGACCACAGAGGATGATGACGACGATGAGCAACGCCCCGCGTCGGAGGAAGAGGATGGTGACATGTCGTTCATTGTCGGTGAAGATGAAGTTAGGTGCAATAGGTTCAACATAGCCTCACTTTCGAGGCCCTTTAAGACAATGTTGTATGGGGAATTCGTAGAGTCAAGAAGGGAGCACATTAATTTTTCCCAGAATGGTTTTTCCGTTGAGACACTGAAAGCTGCTAAGGAGTTCAGTAGAAGTAAGAAGTTGACCCATTTGGAGCCTAACGCTGTGTTGGAGTTGTTGTCTTTTGCGAATCGTTTTTGTTGTGAGGAGATGAAGCATGCCTGTGACGTACATTTGGCTTTGCTAGTTTGTGACCTGGAGAATGCGTTGTTGCTTATTGAGTATGGATTGGAGGAAACTGCATACCTTCTTGTTGCAGCTTGCTTGCAGGTGTTTCTCCGAGAGCTTCCAAGTTCGATGCAGTGTTCGAGTTTTGTGAGGATGCTTTCTAGTCCAGAGGGTAGGGACAGGCTAGCCATGGCGGGACACGCGTCATTCATGTTGTACTACTTTTTGAGTCAGGTTGCGATGGAGGAAGAGATGAGATCTAACACAACTGTGATGTTGTTGGAGAGGTTAGTGGAGTGTGCAAATGATGGTTGGGAGAAGCAACTTGCGTTTCACCAAATGGGTGTTGTTATGCTTGAGAGAAAAGAATACAAAGATGCACAGCATTGGTTTGAGTCAGCAGTGGAAGCAGGGCATATTTATTCTACAGTGGGAGTTGCAAGGGCAAAATACAAGCGTGGCCACACGTATTCAGCGTATAAGTTGATGAACTCAATTGTTTCTGAACAAAAACCAGTTGGGTGGATGTATCAAGAAAGGTCTTTGTATTGTATGGGGAAGGAGAAACAAATGGACTTGCTATCTGCATCTGAGTTAGATCCAACTCTTTCATTTCCTTATAAATTTCGAGCTGTTTCTTTCTTGGAAGAGAACAAGATTGAATCTGCCATTGCGGAAATCAATAAAGTAATCGGTTTCAAGGTTTCTGCAGATTGCCTTGAACTGAGAGCTTGGTTCTTGATTGCCATGGAGGATTATGAAGCAGCCCTTAGAGATGTTCGGGCAATTTTGACGTTGGATCCAAATTATATGCTGTTTTATGGGCATATGCATGGTGAGCACTTGATAGAACTTCTCAGTCCTGTTGTTCAACAGTGGTGCCAAGCTGATTGTTGGATGCAGTTGTATGATCGGTGGTCCTCTGTTGATGATATTGGTTCATTGGCTGTTGTACACCAAATGTTAGCAAATGATCCGGGGAAAAGTCTTTTACGTTTTCGACAATCTCTTCTTTTGCTACGGTGATTGAATATCTACATTAATTCAATTATCTCTTATTCTTACACTAGCCATTTCTGGTATAAATTCTGATGTTGCAGATTGACTATTATGGTGTTGATGTATGTTCCTTAATCTTGCAGGTTGAATTGTCCAAAGGCTGCCATGCGTAGTTTGCGGATGGCTAGAAATCATTCTATTTCTGACCATGAAAGACTTGTGTATGAAGGTTGGATATTGTATGACACTGGTCATCGTGAAGAAGCATTAGCAAAGGCTGAGGAATCTATTTCAATTCAAAGATCATTTGAAGCTTACTTTCTCAAAGCATATGCATTAGCAGACTCAAATCTTGATTCAGAGTCTTCTAAGTATGTGATCCATCTCTTAGAGGAAGCTCTAAGGTGCCCTTCAGATGGTCTTCGGAAAGGGCAAGTGGGTGTCAAGCTTTTGGATTAAACATGTTATGTTGATAATGTACTTATTATATTGTCGTTCTTATGAATTTGTAGGCACTAAATAATCTAGGGAGTGTCTATGTAGACTGTGATAAATTAGACCTTGCTGCTGACTGCTACATGAATGCACTCAACATCAAGCATACACGAGCACATCAAGGGTTGGCACGAGTATATCATCTTAAAAACCATCGCAAAGCAGCATATGATGAGATGACAAAGCTAATAGAAAAGGCTCGAAGCAACGCATCAGCATATGAGAAACGTTCAGAATATTGTGATCGTGATATGGCAAAGAGTGATCTTAGTATGGCATCAGAATTGGACCCTCTCAGGACTTATCCTTACAGATATAGAGCAGCAGGTATTGTTTCTATTATCCATTGTTTCCTCTTGATCAGTAATGAAGTGTGATCTTTTGAGTTTGTGCTTATATTGGTTCATGTTGAGATAACATTGTTTGCTTTCAACATGCATCATGATAAAGCAATATGAGCACAATATACTCAAACCTTTGAAACATATTAGTACAATGTTATTGCATGCATGCACGAAGCATATATCAACTTCTGACTCAAACTTTGTCTACCAGTTTTGATGGATGATCACAAGGAAGCTGAGGCAATAGCAGAGCTTTCAAGAGCCATCGATTTTAAGCCAGATCTACAATTATTACATCTTCGAGCAGCATTTTATGAATCCATGGGTGATTATGCTTCTGCTGTGCGGGATTGTGAAGCGGGCCTCTGTCTTGATCCTAATAATAATGAAATTCTTGATCTCTGTAACAAAGCACGAGAGCATCTTAGAGAACAACCAAAGTAGTAGAATCAGATGTTTCAAAAACAAACACGCTTTCCAGTAGTGTTCCTTATAGGGAAAACCCTATTCTTCCCAACCTATCATCATTGTCATTTATCTGTTAGAATTTTCTCCAAAAATGGCACGATCTATATATCTTTCATCTGACCTTCAAAAGAGTGGAACACAGAAAGAAAAAAATTGCAAAGGTCAAATTTGGATTACAAGAGAGAAGAGGAAGTAGAGAAGCAAGATTACACTTGTAAATAAATGTAATGATGGCCTATGAATTTTTCAGAGTATGGTCAAATAGTACATACTGTGGTTCTAGTATGCTACACCAGAAAATTGGTGATCAGTTACTAGTTAGACAAAACATGTACATGAAAACCAATGTGTTATGTAAGTCCAAGAGTTAGAGTACTTACCATTACATTTGTTCTCCTAAGCAAATGTTGTCTCAGCATTGTGGTGTAACATTTTCCACTTATAAACAAAATTTTCCCTAACGACCTTTTTAACCTTTATTCATGATGGGTTCTCCTTGGGAAAGACAAATCTATAACTAGTTATATAAGTTTTAACCATTAAATGTGTGCTTAGTTCATTTGTATGTATTACTTTCACGTTTTTATTATTGTGTGAGTTGTTTTAAAGCTTTATATTGCCTTGTAAAACGTTATTGAAGGAGTAAAACCCTATGGTCAATTACAAGGACGAAGAAATATTAGTTTTTTTTTTTTTTTTTCTTTCATATTCTGTTTGTGATCTTCCTATATTTTTAACAAGTTTTATTTGGCTTTGGTGACCTTAATGGATACGAGTTGCTTACTTCATGTATCACAACATACTAAATAAGCCAAATTTTGTTTTGTTTCGGGGGAGGATGCATGTAACAATAAAATCTAGCAACTTCGTGGGAATTTTTCGATAAACATGTTATCTAATAGTAAGTAAAATCTTTATTTTTGTTTTTATCAAGATTTGGAGTGTGGTCCTTTGGACACGTGACAAAAACAAATGGTGACTTGAATGTTTTTAATGGTCGGAATCGAATCCCTCATTGTCCAAAGGGAAAAAATAATCAATAAAAGACTTTTCGATACTCAAGTCAGTGAGAGAGTATAAGGTTATATGAAAATATAGTTTGGAGTATGAATTGAGTTGTCCTTACTAGGAAAATACTATATATATTTATAGGGTTTCTAGGTCGTATGAGCTCTGTTACAAAATATAGAGTATCAAAGAATATCAATAAATAATAAAATCTTACCACATATGTGATAGATTAGCATGATAATAACAATAATATATTATTTAACCATATATTCTATTGATATATAATATAAGGATATTTGTGATATTGATATATCATATAATCAAACTACTAAGATTTGACCATATATTTTGTTAATGTACGATAATAGGACCAATAAATATCTCTTTTAATATTATTTAGCCACTTCAGCCCAATAATGTTGAATGAGCCTTGTATTTGTCAGGTCGGGTAGGTTCACAAGCCCTCCAAGCTTGGAAGTTTGATTGTCAGGTGGAACAAACATATTGTAACTATAACTAACCCTTTGGCCGAGTTGTAGTATGCTTTATGCTTGCAATTGGATTGACCATTTGGTCGTGCTATAGATGGTCATCTTATGCATTTTAAATTGTCCTCTTAGGCAGGTTTTATGGTATTGTTAGGCAGGCTTTGTGCTGATGTCAAACAAGCTTTGTGTTGTTGTTTAAACAAGCTTTGTATGTGTTTCCATCTTAGGTAGGCTTTGTACTGTTGTCATATGTAGGCTTTTGATGTGTTTATGAGTTTTCTTATTTATTGTTCTGATAAGAGCTCCTATATACTTCCTTTAAAGATCCTAGCACAAGCATAAACCTATGCACTTCCTCTAGTAGCACTATCAATATTAATATTGATCCAATTTACTTGAGGAAAGTACCAAAACACTTGAATAGGTTTGGAAATGTTTTTAGGCCTCGTCTTGATACCAAAAAAATTTCAAAATAGAAAAGTTATTAAACATATCATTATGCATAGGCTTTTTAAAAATGTTACCTATTAATCTAAGGCTTCCCTATTTAATTTGATTTATAATTTGTGCTAATGATAATAATAAAGTTGTTAACTTGACTCGTGGCCCATGGGTTAGCCCTAGCCCAACCCTGTAAAAGCCCCATTTAGGGGGCCACCAATTGAGTGGGCAAAGAAAAAGTTCCATCCCCCAAAGCCTCTTGTTAGGGCTAAGGTGGGTTTGAAAACACTAGAAGATTATAATTAACTCTTAAACATAATACATTCGATCTGGGTCATATATCGATTCGAGTTGTGTCATCTTAAGCCGAAGGTCAAGACAGGCCAACGTAGGCCGAAGGTCAAGATAGGCCAACGTAGGCTGAAGGTCGAGATGGGTCGTTTCATACAAAAAATTAAGACGTGCTCTCTCAGATTGAAGGTCGGAAGGCTCAATTTGGGTTGAAGGTCTAGACGGGCTAGCTACACTACACCATTTTTTTTTTAGTTTAGACAACAACTGAAAAGTGGTTCCTAAAGCAGTATATTTGTGACCTTAAGTTTAGGCAACGGTTTGGCAACATTTTTCCAACCTTGGAGTTTGTAGTCGTGGCCATTGCTCAAAGGCAACGATTTTTTTCCTAAGGCCACCAATGTTTTGAAAATCGTTGTCTTAGAAAAGTACAATAGACCACACTTTTTTATGAGTGTATAGGCAACGATTTATTTATAGTTTTAGGCAACATATTTCCAACATTGCATATTTTTTAGACAACACATTTTAGACATTGCCAATTCTTTTGGTAATACATTTTAAATGTTGACTATTCTTTAGGCAACACATTTTATATGCTACCTCTTCTTTTGATAGCATTTAAGCAACACTTTAAAAATGTGATTTATTCTTAGGTTAAAATACTCCCTTGGTCCATGTTTTTGTTGAAAAATCTCAAATAGGTCCTAAGATTTTTTTTAGTCTCAATTAGGTCCATATTTTTGAAAATGTGTAACAATTAGGCCCA
>Ga0214545_1010675_pt1 | contig 13160 bp, 15 predicted proteins | sample CNSS4metaG_FD_160064 | JGI IMG/M metagenome (GOLD analysis project Ga0214545, IMG submission 160064) | Root nodule microbial communities from cowpea collected in UCLA plant growth center, Los Angeles, California, USA - CNSS4 | ecosystem: Host-associated > Plants > Roots > Nodule | place: USA... | reverse complement strand
TTCTTTTTTCTCTGACAGATGGTCAGAACTTCATCTGGGTTCGAATCCTACTGATAGGTCTACTAGAGATCAGAAATTGTTGAAAAAAGAACAAAAGAAACATCTTGCTTTTTCCAAGCGATCGGAACAGAAAGAAATAGTGAAATTATTCAAGATAATTATGTACTTACAAAATACCGTCTTTATGTGATTTTCTGCATTCCTAAGAGGAATTACCTAGCGGTGAGCGATGTAAGATCCGCGAAATTTAATTAATTAAATAAATAAATTATTAATAAATGTGGGTAGTGAGAGCCTTTATGGCATTAAATGTTGATTGATGTGACAAGGAGCATCCAAGAGAGGCTGAAAAACAATTCATAATGACCTATTGAATGACAATTACCATCAACATTAAACCAATTTTCATTTTGGAACATTTACCTATCATTAAGGCACCATTAAAAGACCAATTTTGTGTGAGAAGAAAGGATATGTGTATGCCATTGTTGCCTAGTGAGAAGAGAACGAATTTGGAGAGTATGCTGTGAAAATTGAGAGTAACTGAGAGCTAAATTGAGGGGAAGTGCTAGGTGACATAGTGATCAAGGGAGAAGGCAAGAACTCACAAGTTAAGCAAAAGGAAACTAGGTTAGGGGAGCTTTTACTCGTTAATTTTTATAATTTAGGATAAATTGCATGATAAATATAGTATGATTATACATGGATACCTTATGTTCTGTTTAAATTTCGTGTTTTTGGAAATTTACAGAAACCGCCTGGCGGGCGAAGAACAATCGCCAGGCGACTCATGTTGTTTGTCTACATTTCTAGGTTCCTGAAGAGGAACCGCCTGGCGGCACAATCCTGACCACCAGGCGATGCATGTGTTGTAACCCAGTTTCTGGGTTTTGTTTGAAGGGCCTGGCGGGGAGGAACACCTGCCAAGTGACGCAGGCTATTTTGGCTTGATTCTTGGTTTGTTTTGGGTTCTGGGCTATTTTTTATTAGTGGAAAGGGTGTTAAAATCATTAATTAATCAAATCGAATGGAATAATTGTGAAATTATGAGGTAATGAGAGAAAAATTGATGATTTCGGTATATTCTCGAATTAGGGTTCAAATAATTGGGGAATCTTAGGTTTTAGAATCAATTGCAACATAAATTGGATTGATAGAGATTCGTTTTATGATAATTTAACAGTGGAACGTAGTTAATTGTAGTAAGATTGAATGAATTGCTAAAAATGGTGATGAAGATTAAATTGGAGCTCTTAGGTGCAGGAAGATTCTGGGGATTTCCTAGAATGTGTATGCATCACCTGGCGGTACCGTGATTGCCGCCATACGCCATAAGCGGGTCAGTGGCACTTGGTGATTTGGGACGATCCGAGGGTTGGGAATTTGGCGTAGAATAAATTAGGGGTGCAACGATAGTGTTACCAGATGTAGGACTTGGTGATTCGAATTTGAGAAATTCATGAGATATGACAATGTGAAATTAGTAGACTTTGAGTTGGTTAGGAGAAGTTGAATTAATGACAAGGAGCATAAGTTAAATTCAGTTAGGACCTTAAGGACTTGTAGGAAAAATTTTGATGTGGGAGTTGCGAGGCTATAAGGAGTTGTCTACGGTGAAAGAAGTGATATAATCCTAAGGTACAGTATAATTGGTATGTTACCTTTAAGGGAGTAGAGATTGGTTAAATGGTTGGACACTATGATAGGTCAGTTAGGTTATGATTTGGCCTAGAGTTGGATAATATGGTTTTCACTTAATGGGTTCTAAGGAATTGGTATGGGCAAGAGAATGAATCTACCAATGAGTATGTCTATGATAGAAGGACATAAGAAAGGTGAGTTCATGACCATAGACTGGAAAGTAGGTGACTGGTAATTATGCGACATATCATGGAGGGGTTGAGAAGGACTTGAAATCACATCAGAGAGGCCCAAACCAATACAATTCGATGTACTAGTGTAGCGCCTGGTGGTGGAGTTTGGACCGCCAGGCAATAGCTAAAAATATAGGGGTTGTTGGACCTCGTGGCGCCTAGCGGTGAGCGTTGCATACCTTGAGTTGTGGCTCGGAATTACATCTCTTGAGTTGTGGCTCGGGATGGCGGATGAACACGAGGAACTCTTGAATTGTGGCTTGGGTTGCTGAGTGTTGCCGGTGTGAATGTGTGTGTTGTGGCGCGTATGGATGGGTCCAGTTAGATTGCCCTCCTCAGTATTAAGCTGACGAGTTTGGTAGTCTTGGGACGTTACGAATGTTATTCGTATTGGGAACTCCACCTGGCGTTACGGAGTGTGGTCATGGTTTCCCGTACGTGCTCTACCAATTGTGGCTAGTAGGTGTGGCAGCAAGACATCTTGAGGTACTCATCAGAAGACGTAGAACACGAGTAACATGGTGGTGGCCATGTTGTGTGGAATCAAAGGATAGTAGTTCCTATGATGTGTGTGAATGGTTCATGAATTGTATGTATATGTTTTATACTGTTAGCTCACCCTATCTACTTGTGTTTGCCGATGATCGTGTATTGCGTTACAAGTGAGCAGAGGATGGGTCAAGTGGATCTGGTGAGGCTTAGAGACGGAGTGGGGATAGACCAAGAGAAAAGAGTTTTCAGAGTTTTTATGTTTTATGGTTTTTTAAATAAATTGTAAACTTTTATATTATCAAACTTTGATATTGTAATTGAGTTTATCAGATGAGTGTGAAGCCTGTTTCGAGGATATGAAGAGAAGATTCACAATCGCACCAGTGTTGGCCATTCCAGACATGACCAAGATGTTTGAGGTGTACTATGATGCTTCATATCAGGGATTGGGTTGTGTGCTAATGTAGGAAAAATGGCCAGTAGCCTATGCGTCGAGACAGTTGAAGGTGCATGAAAAGAACTATCTTACTCATGACCTGGAATTAGCTGCAGTAGTGTTTGCTCTCAAGACATGGAGGCATTATTTGTATGGTTCATAGTTCTAGGTGTTCAGCGATCACAAGAGCTTAAAATACTTGTTTGATAAAAAAGAGTTGAACATGAGACAAGGGAGATGGATGGAACACCTAAGATTATGACTTTGAGCTTTTATACCATCCTAGTAAAGCCAATGTTGTTGCAGATGCTCTGAGTAGAAAATGACTCCACATGCCTTCACTAATGATGAAGGAATTGGAACTAATTGAGAAGCTGCAAGATATGAACCTGGAAGTACAGGTGAGTTCAGATTATATTAGATGTGGCATGTTGAGAGTCACCAATGAGTTCCTAGAGGAGATTCGAGTGTAATAGAGTAAGGATCAAAACTTTCAACAAATAGTCGGGTGGTTGGGCACCGATAAAGGGAAGAAGATTCTAGAAAAAGGTCATAAGAGTCGTCTTAACATATATCCTGGTATGACTAAGATGTATAAAGATTTGAAAGCAACTTTCTGGTTGACTAGTATGAAGACAGATGTGGCAAACTATGTGGCATCTTGCTTGGTGTGGCAAAATATGTGGCATCTTGCTTGGTGTGCCAAAAGGCAAAGATTGAACACCAAAAGTTGGGTGGAATGTTAGAGCCTCTAGATATTCCTCAATGGAAATGGGACGACATCTCCATGGATTTTGTAACTTATTTGTCGTGGTCAATGAAAGGGCATGACTCGATCTGGGTGATTGTAGACAGGTTGACGAAATGCGCTCATTTTCTACCTAATAGATAATGAGTATTTTAATAATTTAAATAAGAATAAGGATATGGCGGGTATTGGGATGGGGATAGGGATAGGGATAGGGTGGATATGTACATCCCCATCTCCACAGTCAATTCAAAAAGTCGGGTATTTCCTATACTCATACCCATATCCAGTCATTATGGAGATTCTTCGTCAAGACGAGGATGAATTCGAACAATACCCACGGGACGGGTTTATTTGTCATTCCTACTAATTAAATATTGTAGTTTAGTATTTTGTGAAAGGAGTCTAAGGTTATATTCTATGATAATCATTTAGGCTTTTTCTAATAAATTACTTGTTTCTTATTAGGGTTTGAGGGGTAGATGGTTGAAGTGTGTAACATCCTAGTCGGATATTACTTATTTAATAAAATTAAAAAATAAAAACATAAAAACTGCATTTATTTAACACATCTTCCCAAAACACGAGAAAAAAATTAACTTTAATTATAAATGCCAAAATGTCAAAACCATAAGTTAACCTTAAATTTTACATATCCAAAACCAATAATAATTCCAGGTTACAAAGGTAGTGGGAATGAACAATAGAAATAAAGAAAATCCCAAGTTGTCCCGCTCCAATGCTAAGTCTCACCGGCACCTCCTGCAACATCATCTGCTCCCATGTAACGAGTTATATGATCATCGTCAAATACATACACATAGGGTGAGGTCAAAAGAATAGAAAATACATTACAATATACAATAAAATAACAATTTAACACCCCTCACACTTCACCACTTCCTCTAGATGCCTCTTGATTCTACACCCTTTGATGGTTACTTTGGTTGATACTTACTGCCACCAGCGTCTACTCGCCCGTCCGACTACAGGCCACCACCTAGGGTCCACACGTGGGAATAATCTTGTTACGGATTACAATCTGCAACACCAAGTGGAATTCCCCAATACGAACTGCAGTCTGTATTTGTCCTAAAACTACCAAACTCGTTAGTTAATATCGAGGGGAGCAATCTTCCGGAACTCATCCGTACGAGCCACGATCTCTCACACTCCACTAGACTTCCAACACCACCAGGCTACAACCTCGAATGGTCAAGTGTTACCCCAATACAAGCTCCACTTGTAACTGGGCCCCCAGTAAAATCATCGCCTTAAAACCTCCATCCAAAGCTGGGTAGAATCCTCCATGCAATCCAACTCTACACTCGAAACCACCTGGCGCTTCATGCACGTCGCGTGGCGGAAATTAGTTCTAGACCGCTTGGCGCAAACCACACGGCAGCAGGTGCCACGCACCTTTTAGTTCCTTTGCCAAACCGTTTTCGCATAACGGAACCACCCCCTTCCACCAAGCGCAACTCGCCCTAGAGCTTCCCTAATTTCCCTTTATCGCCTGGCGGCACGGGGTGAGACGCTACGCACCACATCAGTAGCGTCACACTACTGGTTTTTGGCCTTTTGGAACTGGTTCCAAGGAACCCAACACCCAACATAAATCAATCATCACCCAAAATGTTTATCCAATCATAATAACATGATTGATACATAGTCCACACACTCACATGCATTATGAATTCATTACACAATTTATTTGACCAAGTAAAGCATACCATGTGAATTCCTAACACATCCACAACTTGCGCATACATATAATACCCAAACAGACCATGTTACCATACCATTGTCAAAATAACATAACCCCTATTACTCTCTTTTATTCCCCTTAGCACATGTTATACTCATTTTAGCCAAAATATAAAACCCCATATCTAACATTTGTCCCTTTCCTAAAGCCTTTTCACCATAGTGGTCAATCTCGTTTACAGCAAAGTAGATATCATTCCCAAAACACTAAGGTTTCCCTCTCTGCGCATCTAAAATGCACACCGCACAATTTCCCCAATAAATCGCCCGACGGTAGGTTACGTCCCACCAGGCGGCGCATAAAACCTGAACGACACTCAAAATTTTCGTGTACTTGGGAACCTAATTTCTTTTCCAATTCCATAACCACTTTACCAATTACACATATTAGCACATCAAAATTCCAAGTCCAACAATCACACCCATACAATTTATGCATATATTGGCTAAAACAGATGATACAATCCATCCCTCATGCTTGCACCCCTTTCCAACCAGATCATGAACCCCTCATAACAAGTATTAGTATTTCTAATTATTAATAATATTATTATTATAAATATTATTTATAGTGATAGTAGTAAAATTATAACCCATATTAATATAATAATAATAATAATAATAATAATAATAATAATATTATTATTATTATTATTATTATTATTATTATATGTTACTATTATATATTATTACTATTAGTATTATTAACATTAGTAGTAAATTTATTATTGTTATTAGTAATATTAATATGTAATATATTATTGATATGAGAAAAGATGTACTAGAAAAATTATTATTATTATTGTTATTATTATTATTATTAGTATTACTATAATTAATAATAGTTACTTTTACTATTATTATCATTAATAAAAATTATAATTAAGAACTATAATTATTATAATATTATTATAATTACTATCATATCTAATTTAAAAAATTAACATTTCAAAAATATTATATTATTAACCACCATAATTATTATAATTATTAATATTAATTTTATTATCCATAATTATTATTATTATTACTATAAATATAATAGTTATTATTATTATTATCAATATTATTATATACTATAATTATTTTATTTTTATCATTATTATTATTATCGATATAACTATAATTATTATTATTATTATCAACTCTAACTATAATTATAATTATTATTGTTAAGTATAATTGTTATTATCGTTATTATTATCAACTATAATTAATTATTATTGTTACTATCAACTATAAATATTGTTTTCATTTTTATTAACTATAATTATTTTTATTATTATATACTATTATTATTATTATGTTATTATTATTATTAAGAACTATAGCTATTATAATAATAATTATTATTATTATTGTTAAATACACATTTTACTTTTACTTACTATATAGGAATCATGTTTCAATTATTGTTAGATACACATTTTATTGGTTTTTATCTCTACATTCGAATAATTATTTCAATTCAAAAAATAGTTACTAAAATTAGTAAAATAATAAAACTAAAAAATGATTTTTTTATTATAAATAATTATTTAAATTTAAAATATAAAAATTAAGAGGATAAAACTGAAAAACAAAAAAGGACACCAAATATATTTATATCTTTATATATGTAGTTATATTATTTTTATTTTTATTTATATCACTACGCAATATTATTATAGTGGTATTATTATTATTATTATTATTTTATTTTATTATTTTTATTATTATTATAATTATTATTATAGTTAGACATACATTTTATTTTTATTTACTATAGGATCATATCTCAATTATTTACACTTTTTATTTTTCTTGTTCTTCATTTTATCTTTATATTTGTGTAATAATTTGAATTAAAAAAATAATTACTAAAATTAGTAAAATGATAAATCTGACAAATAATTTTTTATTATGAATAATTATTTACATTTAAAAAGTAATAATTAAGAGAATAAAAGTGTAAAAACAACAAAAAATGTGTATCTCTCTATATATTTACTTGTTGTATTATTATCATTATTATTATTATTATTATTATTATTATTATTATTATTATTATTATCATACATCACATTATTATAATGATATTATTATTATTATTATTATATTTAAACACACATCTTAATTTTATTTACTACGGGATCACATTTCAACTACTGGTGCTCTCTATTTGTTTTGTTGTTGATATATATCTTTATATAAAATTATAGATTATTATTATCGTTCACGTTAGTCTTAGTATTAACATTGACATTAATATTTATAGCATAAACAATATTATTATTATCATTAGTTTTTTATTATTGGTATTGTACTGGACCTAGTCAACTTAACCATATAAATGACAACCCTTACATATATGTCAGAAACAACCCAAGTACACGACTTGGGCCGGCATGGACTTAAACTCGTAACTGAACGAAGGCTAAACTAACAACAAAACGGCCAACCTAGGACAGTGTGCGGGCAAGGACGACATCCGACAAGTTGAGAAGTAAACGGATCAGACCGCTCCTAAAGACTTAGCAAAATGAAATCCCTCCTGCCATCCAATGAGCCCACAATCGTCAAACTAAGGGCCTGGGCCAAGGCCCAGGCCCACTTACAGCCCAAACTAAGGCCCAAACCAAGGCCTAGCCCATGCCATAACCAGACATAATTAATACTCTATAAATACACGTGGACCCCATTAATTAAAGGTACGCATTCATTAATCACTGATTTGACCTTTTGAGAGTTTTGACTCACTTGAGCTTCGGAGTCCCTTCTGCAGGTAACCCCTCCTGGGTCCAAACCGACATGTACCAATCGGGAAAAGGCCAATTGAGGAGATAGCGGACTACATGGGTAAGGTGACGCTTGTGCCTAACTTATCTTGTTTGTTTTCTGCAGGAACAATTGGCGCCCACCGTGAGGCACGAGATGAACACCTTTAGTACCCGTTTTTCTCTGAAGATGGTTTCCACCCGAAACAGAGCTGGAGTCAACAAGCAGGCAGATGCTGGTCCCTCAGGACCTGCTAGCATCAACCCTGACTTAGCCGCAATCCTGGACGACCAAGCGAAGATGCAATAAGAGCTGGCAGATCTGAAGAAACGCAGCATTGATGAGATGGAGGCGCTGCGGCAAGAGAACTCTCGCCTTAGGCGAAAGATTGAGGCTGATCCTACCCTGAAGGGAAAGGCCAAGGAAGCCTCTGAGGCTGCAAGGTCCCCAGTCTTCCAGCCCACAGAGGAGGAAAGCGAATACAACCCTACCCCTCATACCTTCACCACCACCTAACAAACACCCATCCCCTCCACCCACCTCACTCACTTTCCATCCACTCAACCAGGGCATACCGCAGCCCCAACCCCTACCGCTACCCTCCCTACCACCCAGATCCCCTACAACATACCCACCACCCTACACACCACACATGTTCCACAATACAACCCACAATACCTCCCAACAGCCTACATCCCCCCTCACAATCTTACCTCCACCTTCCTCGTTATAATCAACCATCCCATCCCACCTCATTTGCTCCCTCCCCTCCAGCCCAGACGCCACCACCCTTTCACCGACTTTATCGCCAACACCCCCTACCTGCCCAATGGGAACCCTTCACTTTGGACCGCTATACTGGTGAGACCGACCCTGACGAGCACCTCAAAGTCACATCACCCATGTCGCCCTGTACACGTCCCAAGACGTAGTCTTCTGCAAAGCCTTCCCCACCACCCTCAAGGGCCCTACTCTGGAATGGTTCACAACCCTTCCGCCTTACTCCATCGACAACTTCGACGTCCTTTCACACATGTTCTCCACCCATTTTATTGGAAGCCGTCCACACCAAACTACCACAATCTCCCTCCTGGGCATTAGACAGGAACAAGGCAAACCACTCAGAGCGTTCATAGATCGCTTCTGTAAGGCAGCTCTTCGCACCCCGCACCTCAACCAGGAGATGATCCTCTAGTGCATGGCACTTACCCTACAACCTGGCCACTTCGCCAACAATGTCTACCTCCACCCACCTGCCTCTATGCACGAACTTAAATTGCGTGCAGCCGACTATGTCCGCATGGAGAAAATGCAAACCCTCCATACCAAATTTTGCAATGACTATGCAGCCACCACCGCCAACCCTACTCCGCAACCTCCCCACCCTGATAGCCGCCGACGCGAGCCCCGCCAACCTCGCTTCACCAGATATGCCCCTCTTACCATAGCTCGCTCCCACATCCTCGATGAAGCCCTACAAGTCATCCCTCCACCACACCTCCTAACGCTGATATGACCAAGTATTGTCGTTACCACCGCAACCATGGCCACACCATCAACCTAGGCACCGGTTTGAACTCTGACGAGCGTGCCATCATCACATCCATCTTCATCAGCAACACAGACCTTTTCGCCTGGTCAGCCGCTAACCTACCTGGGGTGGACCCTCTAGTAGCATTCCACAAACTATCCATTTACAAAGAAGCCCGCTACGTCTCCTAAAAGAATCGCAAACTTGGCGAAGAACGCCGGCTAGCGGCTAAGGTCGAGGCTGACAAATTGCTAAACGCAAGATTCATAGAAGAAGCTCAGTACACCACTTGGCTTTCTAACGTAGTCTTGGTGAAGAAAGCCCATGACAAGTGGCGGATGTGTGTGGACTACACGGATTTGAACAAAGCCTGCCCTCGTGATGCCTACCCTTTGCCCAATATCGATCGACTTGTTGACGGCGTGGCAGGGAATAAGGTGCTCAACTTTTTAGATGCATATTCTTGGTACAACCAAATCCCCATGGCCACATCTGACATGAACAAGACCGCCTTCATCACGGACGATGCCAACTACTTCTACAGAGTCATGCCCTTTGGTCTTAAGAACGTTGGAGCAACCTACCAATGGCTAATGGACAAGGTTTTCAGTCACCTAATGGGACAATGTGTTGAAGTCTATGTTGACGACATGGTTGTCAAGTCTACAAGCCACCACCAATATGTTGAGGACCTCGCGGCGGTATTCTCCGCGCTACGCCAATACAACCTTCGCCTCAACCCGGACAAGTGTGTATTCGGCGTCGACCGAGGTAAATTTCTTGGGTTTATGTTAACCCAACGCGGCATAAAAGCCAATCCCGAAAAATGCAAGGCCATTATCGAGATGCGCAGTCCCACTACCAACAAAGACGTACAATGCCTCATAGGCCGCCTCACAGCCATTTCACGCTTCCTACCCAAACTGGCTGAGCAAACCCAACCCATAGTCCAACTCCTAAAGAAATCCACCCGGTTCACGTGGAATGACGATTGTGAACAAATCTTTCAAAAACTGAAAACCACCCTCACCTCACCACCTATCCTCCACAAGCCGAACACCCGCCAACCCCTCCTCATATACATCACAGCCACCGACTACACCGTCAATGTCGCGCTTTTCCAAGAAATAGAAGGCACGCAGCATCCAGGCTACTTCGTTAGCAGAACGTTGCAGGATCCTGAAACCAGATATCAAATGGTGGAGAAATTGGCCCTGTCTTTAGTCCACGCAGCTCGCCGCTTACGTCCATACTTCCAAAACCACAACATCACCGTCAAAACCGACTACCTAATCCAAAAAATTTTGCAAAAACCAGATCTAGCCAGACGAATGTCATTCTGGGCCGTCGAGCTGTCAGAATTCAACATTTGCTACGAACCCCATGGCCCCATTAAAGCTCAATGTCTCTTAGATTTTGTCAACGACCTTCAGCACACACCTACAGAGGACCAGTGGACACTTCATGTAGATGGTTCCTCAAATCCAAAAGGTGTTGGTGCTGGCATTGTGTTAGAAGGACCCAACAACATCCTCATCGAAAAATCCCTTCACTTTGCCTTTAAAATGTCAAACAACCAGGCCGAATACGAAGCTATCCTCACCGGCCTTTTCCTTGCCCGCGAAGTAGGTGTTAGGACGCTAACATGCAAAACTGACTCCAAGCTTACTGTAGGACACCTAAATGACGAATTCCAGATTAAAGACCCCATCCTTCTACAATATTACCATTTGGTCCGAACAGTCATTCAATCCACCTTTGAGCGAGTCCGCATCGAACACATCCCAAGAACCGACAATATCAGAGCCGACATCCTCTCCAAATTAGACAGCACCAAATTAAAAAGTCGACACTGATCCCTGTTGCAGCAAACACTATCTACACCCTCCATAACACATACTTGTCAAAACCTAACCCACGCCCCAACGGACAACACCGCTCCTCCCCAAAGCCATAACTGGACCACCCCGTATATCCAATACCTAAAAACCGGCAACCCCCCATAGGATGCGGACAAAACTTGGCTGGCTAAGGCCGCCAGGTATACCATGATAGGCGATGATCTTTACAAACGCGGGTACGGCCAACCCCTCCTCAAATGTGTCATGGAAAAGCAAGCACAGTATATTATTAAAGAGTTACACGAAGGCATTTGCGGCTACCATTCCGGTGCACGTACCATGGCCACTAGAGTACTTAGAGCCGGATACTTCTGGCCGACCATAAAAGCAGACTGCTAGGACTATGTCAGAAAGTGCAAACCATGCCAAAAATATGGCAACCTCATCCATCAGAAGTAGGAACAACTCCATCACATAATATCCCCATGGCCCTTCGCAAAATGGGGAATGGATATCGTTGGCCCCTTCTCACCCGGCAAGGGACAAGTGAAATTTCTGATTGTAGCCGTCGACTACTTCACCAAATGGATAGAAGCCAAACCACTAACCACTATCACGGCCCAGCAAGTCCAACAGTTTGTTTGGAAGGATATTGTATGCAGATATGGCGTCCCACACACCATCATCATCGACAATGGCCGACAATTTATAGATAAGGAGCTAGCCAAATTCTACACTTGCCTGGACAGCAAACACATCACAAGTTCTGTAGAACACCCACAAACTAATGGACAAGCAGAGGCGGCCAATAAGGTTATCCTAATGGAACTGCGCAAACGATTAGATAGCGCCAAAGGCCGATGGACCGAAGAGTTAGTAGAAGTGCTATGGGCTTACAGGTGCACCCCTCAATCAACAACAAATGAATCCCCTTTCAGCCTAGTTTATGGTGCAGACGCCATGATACTAGTTGAAATTGGCGAACCATCCCTGTGCCGAGAACTATACGACCCAACCCACAACCATCAAAACATGGCCACTCATCTCGACCTCCTACCCAAACTCAGAGAAAAAGCCCAGATACGCAATTTAGATGCCAAACGAAGAGCTGCCAGAAAGTATAACATAAACCTATGTCCACGATCGTTCGCAATCGGGGACTTAGTATGGAGAATGACCAGTAGTGCAAGAAAGAAGGATGGCAAATTCTCCGCCAACTGGGACGGCCCATACCGCATACGTGAAGACGCAGGAGGAGGAGTTTATCGCCTTGAACATTTCTCTGGGGAAGAGATACCTAACACTTGGAATGTATCCCACCTTAAACTTTATTTCAGTTAAATGTATGTTGCAGTAAGCCGAACACTTGTAACCTTGGGTGTACTCTTTTTCCTCACCTGGTCTTTTTCCCCTAAGGAGGGTTTTGGCCAGGGAGGTTTTAAAGAGGCACCCCATATTCAATAAATAAAACGAAGGGTTCTCAACTGTACAACTTTCCTATGTTTTTACTCTCATTCGTTTAAGTTCCCCACCTTTACCACAAGTAAGCGGCCTGTAACTTGATGTTAATTCATTTAAGTTCCCCAACCTTACCACAAGTAAGCGGCCTGGGTCGAACACCCTTAACTTGATGTTAATTCGTTTAAGTTCCCCACCCTTACCACAAGTAAGCGGCCTGGGTCGAACACCCTTAACTTGATGTTAATTCGTTTAA
>Ga0214545_1010671_pt1 | contig 13166 bp, 8 predicted proteins | sample CNSS4metaG_FD_160064 | JGI IMG/M metagenome (GOLD analysis project Ga0214545, IMG submission 160064) | Root nodule microbial communities from cowpea collected in UCLA plant growth center, Los Angeles, California, USA - CNSS4 | ecosystem: Host-associated > Plants > Roots > Nodule | place: USA... | reverse complement strand
AATGCAATCAATCTATTTTCTTTACTATTGTTTTTATTTCTTTTTATCTTTCAAATATTGTTTCTATCTTTATTTTATCTTTTTATCTTAATCCTCCCATATTTTTATTATTTTATTTGACTAACTCAATTGTATAGAATTTCTAAGAACTAATTTGTTAAAAATCAATTTCGTGTTCGTTGGGAGACGACATTGGGTTACTTTACCCTATCTATTTTGTTGACTACTATCTTAGCAATATTGACGTTGCTATAGTTTAGTAGTATTAATTTGATCGCGTCAACGACAACGTTATCACCCTTAGCTACAACCCTTGCCTTATGTTTTTGTACGGTACCATTGAGGTTTAACTTTGCCTTGAAGACCCATTTACCTTTGATGATATCACTTGCCATTTGACAATCTGATAGCTCCCATGTGTTGTTTTTATCTATTGTTTTTATCTCTTCTTCTATTGCCTTAACCCATTCTTCTTGTTTTGCAGCATTTACAAAGGTTCCAAGTTCTAGTATGGCTAAGTTGCAAGATCTTATTCGTCTCAGAGTGGATTCAGACGATGATTCTTCTTGATCTTGAATACATGTTGGAGTTGTAGGCGTTTCTAAAGTCACAATGGTATCGTGATCATTATCTTCTTGGCTTGTAGTTGGTTGATTGTTGGGCATGTATATTGTCTTCCTCTCAATTCGTTCCTTTTCTAGTTCCAAGTAGCTCTTTCATAAACTTCAATGTTTCTACTGATAGTTAGCTTCTTTGTCTGAAGATTGTAGACTGTATAGCCTTTAATTTGTGTATCCCAAGAAGATACCTCGTACGATCTTGTCTTCTAATTTGTGTTTCTTTTGATCTGAAACATGGATATAGCAAATAGATCTAAATACTATTAGATGTTTAGCTGATGGTTTCTTCCCACTCCAAGCTTTGATTGGAGTTTTGTCCTAAATTGCTTTAGTATGACATCTGTTGAGTAGGTAGACAACAGTGTAGACTACTGCTTCATACCAGAATGTATTAGGTAGTCTTTTCTCCTTTAGTATTGATCTCACCATCTCCATGATTGTGCGATTCTTTCTCTTCGACACACCAATTTGTTTTGGATTATATATGATTGTAAGTGGTTGTTTCATGCCTTCTGTAATGTTCCTACTGGAAATTACTTAAATAAAATAAATAAATCATAATTCAAATTCAACGTCATAATTTATTATTCCTAAACACGGGAAAATTTAAAATCCATACAATGCGCTTAAAAAACCAAAATAAAAAAATCCATAAAACCCATAATTGTTTTCCAAGTTCTCAAAATCACCGACTAACACTAAAATCGTATATAAACATAATCCAAAACCCACGCTAGCTCTCTCTCTCTCTCTATCGCTAGGCATCACTAGCATCACTTGGAATATCGTCATCTCCCGTGTGAGTGGTCACACAATCATCGCCAAACACAAACAAAAAGGGTGAGCTCATAAACAAATAACATATATGTTGATAAAATAAAGATTCACCCAACTACTTTATTCTACTTAATTCTTGACCAAGAACCTTACTACCTCAAGGTTTTCCAACCTATAAGTCACACAAATATTTGACCATGGACCCAGGATATAACATGCTTCTACGAACATATTGCTCGTGGTCCTGCCTCTACGAACCTCCCTACTCGTTGTCTAACTCTAAGGACCTCCCTGCCTGTAGTTCAACACACAGGATTTAACATCTACGAACCTCCCCGCTTGTAGCAGCCCTCAAGTGTGAGCACGAAACATACGAACCTCCCCGTTCGTATCCTCATATGAGAGCATCATAATATGAACCTCTCCGCTCATATTATCACATGTTCTCCACTAGTCATGAACCTACCCGCTCATGACACAAACAAACATCTCCTGGTCCAAGTCTCACAGCACAACATACAAAACAAAAGCAAGAAAAGTTACTGCCTACAACGTTATCGCTTGGCACTGCCTAGGCGTCGCCAGGTGATACTCTTGCACAAACTGCCTAGTGGAACGCTCTCGCTGCCAGGCACCAAGATGCATCTAGGCCATTATCCTAGAGGCTATCGCTTGGCGGGTTTCACCTCACTGCTAGGCGCCACACATTATAGCTACATCCCTACTAGTCATATCGCTTGGCAAACACTCGTGTGCCTGATTTCGGATACCCTACCACACCACACATGATTCAATTACCAATATGCACATTCACAACTTCATCTATACAAGACATATGATTCACCCCCTAGCTCCCTATCTTAACCCAAAGGACTAGTCAAGCTTATGGAACAACACAACCAATATTTCATCCCTAACAACCCATTATTTTCCCAATATGAATGCACCAAACCTTTACCCAAAATATCTCTCAATTCAAGTTACACAATCATAATTGGTACCTTAACCCACCATAGTATAATTATCCAACGTCCCAAAAGTCCATACCTAAATAAAACTATATTTTCCAGAACCTGAAATCTCAATTTACATTATCCCTTATTCCTTTTCAATTACCATTTCTATATCAATTCCCACCTACACATTAGTATAAGCATACCATCATATTCTCTTCATTACTCATTCCAAATCACCAAAGTTTAATTACACGATTCTCGTCAACCCCGATTTACCTTAGTAACCATAAAAAAAAAATCAACCCTCGCGTTCTACACAAAAAAATTGCTAAAACTAGAAAAATTCTAGCTATCACCTGGTGGTAGATCATGTGCCGCTAGGCGGCGTATCAATTTATAGGCAATTCCTAGTTTCTCATTCCTGGGAAAAATCCTTACTTTCCTCAACTTAATCTAACCATATAGTTAAGCCAAAGTCACAGGTAAATTCAATAAGAATTAGATGCTGGAAACATATTCCTAATCAACTTCCTTATATCCTAACATGTGTTCATGGTGCATCCTACAAGATATTTACCAAAATGTCACACATACCCCAATTTCATCAATTTTGTAGCAATAATCATCCAACATAATGTATACAAACAAATTCTAGAAGTCATAATGACTCCCACACCAAATAACACAAAAATAGTCCAAAATGGCGTCGCGCCAGGCGGATTATGTCAGAACCTAAAAATCTGGGCCAAAGTGGATGAGTCGTCTGGTGGGCCTTCAACGCTGCCAAACGGTTTCTGGGAAGAAACCCAGAAAAATTGGGTAGAGAAGAGGGAATTTCATGCATTTGATCATGGTAAAATACAATACATCATACACGAATAAAACATGTAAAAGCAGCTCCCCTTACTTGGTAATCCTTGATCCAAAAGAACTTCTAGGTTTGTTTTGTGATCCCTAGGAGCCTTCCTTTGCCTATCCAAAAACTCAACTCTCTCCTACTCACCAACACACTTATACTGCTCTACAAAACCTTACCCCCACTACTCACACGAAAAAATAGTGTTGTCGTCTTACAATCCTCCACTTTCTCCCAATTACTACTCTAATTATTACCATTCAATCACCAAAATGTATTTTTAATGCAATGATGTTTAATGATCCTTCAATTGTCATTACCTAAGGGTTTTTTCAGCCTTCCCAGCTGCCCCCGTTCCTTACTCTTCCCATCAATGAAAAAAAAAATAGCAAAAAGGAACCTTATTTCGCACACACAAAGGTTTGAACACATAACCATCCAATTTCAAAGCAAGTGCATAACTAATTCAACCAATTCATGTTTCATGATAATTCTTATACATCTAAAAATTTATAATCACTCATCATGATCAAACATATCATTAAAATAATAACTATTAAAATAATTATACAATTGACATGCATAAGACTTGAACCCAAGTCCTCTTAACACAATGAAGTACTCTCAACCATTTGAGCTAATAGTATTCCACATCATAACACCCAACATTAAATGCAATAAATATTCCTTACTCATATTTATATTAAATAATTATTTATTTAATCATTTAATATTTGTCATGTCTTACACCTTCATCTTCACTGGATTTGTCAAACTCACGATATGTGTACTTCTTTGCCTTAAGACTCCACTATGGTGTCGTTTCCCAACCGAACTTTGACCTTGACAAATTTATCAATGTCTTTAATCTTTGGCCATGTGATTGCTGCATATACTCTTTAAGTATCAACTTCCTTCTCTGTTAGGAGATTCTTGATTAGCATAGAATGAACGTTGCCCTTGATTATGTTATTTAGCAAAGTTTGCTTGATGCTTATTTTTGTTATGACAATACTTCTCCATGTGACCAGGTTTCTTGCAATAATGACATATTGGCTTCCTGCGGTGCCAATAGTCTTTTTTTGCATGACTTGACTTATTACAAATGCCAACAAGGGATATTTATCTTTCTTACTTTTAGAGAAATTTATATAATCTCTACTTCTATAATATTCTTCAACATTTTTATTTTTGAAGGCATTCTTGACTGAATTTGCATAGCATGATTATTTAATCTTGCTTTGTGCACTATTAGGAGACAACTTATTTATTTATCGATAAAAGAAGATGGATCCGAGGAAGTTTATATGGAAGTTACTATGGAATTATACTTTCTCTTTTTTCCTTAATTTCTTTTCCATATAACATCATTTTATTCATTATTTATTTTATTCTTCCATAGTATTCTTCAATGGTATCAGAATTCCTTCATTCTAATGGTCTCAAATTTTCTTCTTAGATAGTGTAGTTTAATAGAGCGTACATGTTCATTGCCTTCAAATTTTTCTTACAAAATATCTCATGCCTTTTTATGAGTGCATATTTTTGTCCTCATTTAATGTTTAATTTTGGGTATTTAATTGAATTTTAGTGGTTAAAAGATTGATTTAATCAGGATTTGTGATAATTGTGAGATAAAAACATCTTAAAAATAACTTTTTAGTTGCATAATTTTTTTTTTGGATATTCTAGCGTTTGTTGATGCAATTGAAGTTAAATTTGGTTCAATAAAGTTGTGAAATTAAATTATTCCAAATTACAAAATATGGCCAAAATCAATCAATTTTGGAAAGAAATATTCAAGGAGCTAAATGAACCCCTAACTTTTACTCATACACTACCCTTCTCAAATAGCTCATACAAAATTTAATTTGCACCCCTTAATACATCTATTCTCACCCCCTCCTACCACACAAACTCAACTTAACCAGATCATGCCATATGACCATCCTCACTTTAAAAATCTATCCACCAACATATTGCCATATGTGCATCATCCTCCACTCAAAAATTAGACCAATCACAACATGCCACATGTTCCTCTTCATCTTATCTTTTCCATAAATCTGCAACTCAATCCAATCACCATCCTTGTGTCCACCAACAATCGGACCGGAGAACCACCACAACTTGTTGTCACGCACAAAAATGCATCACAGACAACATGATTAAGTCAACCAAAAACCCCACCAGAATGTGAACTCAATGCAGCATCACCTGCGATTAGATCTTTGTGAGTTTCACTCCTCCTATAATGTCATTCAACTATCAACCACATGAGTTTCATTCCAAGCCTTCATCAAACCATGCTTGTCTTCAACCACTTAAAAGAACCTTGATTTTGAGAGAAGGAGATAGCATGCCAAATGTCAAACCTTAATTAGTTGGAAGTAATTTATTATATATCTAAAATTAATTTAATTATATCTAAAATTATCAACCAACTATATTTGTCAAATACTTTTAAAATTGGTTATATCTCTCAAAATATTTTTAGATATTCATAACAACTATAAAGATAAATGATATTTGTGATTATTTTAAAGATATTTGAGAGATTTCAACAACATGAAAGTCAGATCCAAGCTCAATCAAGTCCGATATAAAAAGAAGTTCAGAAAATCGAAGTTTAGTAACCCTTTAGGGGGGCCTAATTTCATTCTCTCTTTCCCCTCTCTTCTTCTATTTTTATGTTGTTTTTGCATTACATGGAGGGTTAAGCTTCAAGGGCAATTGTAATTTCTTAATTGGATTCTTAGGTTGGATGAATAAATTTGTTTGTGCTTTTTATAATTTTTGTGATTTAGTTTCATATATGTCTTTTGGTTTTTAATCTAGTAAAAGTAATGCTTTTTACATTGTAGCAAGTTAGCTGAATGTTAAATCTATATAACATAACTAACATATGAGTTTAAGGGCTTTTAGATTTTAATTGAGAGGTTACTTTGGTTCAATTTAGAAACTTTCATATGATTGAATGAATTTTTGTTAATAATTGAGAAGTTATTTTGATTAAAGGTGAAAACTTTGATTAGAATTAATCAAGAAGTTACTTTGGTTAATTAGCTCTTTACTAGATATTAGAGCTAAAAGAATAGACACGATTAGACATAGTAATATTTAATTGAGAAGTTACTTTGGTTAAATTTACTATGATTAATCTATAAATTTCTTGCTTTTTATTGAGAAGTTACTTAGTTTAAAAGTGAGGACGCCAACAAATTAATTGAGAAGTTACATTGATTAATTTGAAATCTTAGACAATAAATCAATTATAGTAATCTTTATAAAACCAACGATGAATCCTATTTTGAAAAAGTAGTGGAATCAAACTATTTTTTATCATTGTTTTTATATCTTTTTAATCTTTTCTAATTTTATTGCTTTCTTTCAATTATTATTTTATTTGACTAACCCTTTTTATATAGTTTTTATAAGAACTAATTTGTCAATAATAAATTCCGTGTTCATTGGGAGATGACTTAGGGTTGACTTTACCCATTCTATTTTGTTGACAACTTTCTTAACAATACTTAAGTTATTATAGATAAGCAGTATTAATTTGATCATCTCAATGATAGTGTTATCACCTTTTTTTGTAGTTTTTGCATCCATGATCCTCTTGGCGAACGTTTCTCCCACGGCTTGTTGGAGAAGAAACAATGCTTGGGCTTCCTTTTGTTCAGAATCTTCTAGTTTTTTTCGCTCCTCCTCGGACAGAGTCTTAGTATTATCTAGTTTTGTATAACCAGATTGAATAGTATCCCATAATTTTTTTTAGATAAAATGTCAAAATTTTCACCAGTAAAAACTAGTCAGGGGAAAAAAGAAAAGTTAACATTATTAGAAGCCATGGATTAAGAGAAAAACTCTCTTCTTTTGGAACTATAAAAGGAAGGTTTTGGAAGTATAGGATAATTTTTCAATGCCTGGTAGATGACTGAAAATAGCTCTGGTACCATTGTTAACATTTTGAGGTTGTGAAAGGAAATAGTTGATGAGAAAGAGAAAATGTAAAGATGTTAGGATATGAAAATAGTTGTTAGAAGAAGTGTATTTTTGTAGTTTGTCTTGTGTTGTATCAATGCATATATAAGGAATGAAAAATAAGCACCTAAAGAGGGTCATGAGCCTCTAAGAAATAAGCATACTTAGACTATGGGCTAAGTGGCATGCATGTTAATGTCGTAGAGACCTTGGGGCGTTAGTGTCCCCAAGAATCTTCATGTAACCCTCCTTTCCCCATCCTTGGACCAAGAATTTATTATCAACCAATATTTGCCATTTGTGTCCTCATCATACCTAATTGCAGTAACTACATGGTTAAGTTGAGTTCCACACTGATCACCAACGAAATCTCCTCCCTTGTAAAACATAAATGCTTGTCCACTAGCATTAAGGATTATTGAGACAGGTTGGCTGGTCATTGCCCAAAGAAGTTTGTCCTCCCTCTACAGAGGCACCACCTAGAAAGCTCTAATCCTGGCTACAGGATTCACATAATGGCAAGTCTCACTTGTTTCCTTGTAAGGGTATTCTTCATCAGTTCCAAGACCCATGCTTTTTATAAACCCAAAGGCATTTTCCAAGGATTCTCCATGGCATTTGTGATAGCTAGCACAATCCAACAATTATTGCTTAAACAACGAAATCAATTTTTTAGTTTTTATTATAATTAACACGACCATGCAGGGTAGCCCAGTCTGCATGCAGTGCAACAATGGAGGGTTAAGAGAGTGGTTGGGATGTAGCACGAGATGTGCATGTCCACAAAAATATGAACAAGGTAAAAATTACATATTTTGTGTCTAGTGTTGATGCCATTGCATGCACATGTACCTAGGAGTAGATGAATGTGTTTAAGTGAGTACGAATGGTTATATTTGTGAAGAAGTGAACAAGTATAAATAGAATGGAAAATTATATTGTAAAACCGAATTTTGGACAACCAATGTTACAAACTGACATGGTTGTTGAGTGGGTATTTCATTTTCAATTATTTACAATTTCCATGGTGGTAAGGGAGGCAAAAAGGCACTTTGACTTCTTTCTTAGAAGAAAGTGGGAGGCAAAAAGCATGAGAGCACCATCTTGAACTCGAGAGCACCATCTCCAAGTCCTCTTTGTCGTCTTTATCGTCTTCAACCCATATTCTTCTAAAAACTCCTCTTCTTGTTCATATCCTTATACTTCTTCAAACAATTCTCATTGTTTAAACCAGTGTTCTTGGAAGCCCTCTTGTTCTCCAAACACCTCTTTTTCAAACTAGTCTTCTTGTACCCCTCCTATTCTTCAAACCTTTATAAACCTTGTTCGTGCACCCATTCACCGAAATGTTTGAAATCCCTAAACCTAATTTATATTTCTTGCTCTTTTACTTTGGAATTTTGCATTGACGTTGGCAATAGCACCTTAGCTTTCATCCTCACATTATTTCTACAATTTATAGAATTTGGTAGTAGTTTTGTTCCTTGGTAGCAGAAGACTTATATTCTTTCATTGGTAAGCACTTTGTCCTTAGGTTTATCCTGCAATGGTTTTCCTTGTTCATTGGTGTTCATTGTGGTTGTTAGGAATTTTAATTTTTTTGATGATGTTGTTGGTAGGGCAGGTTTTGGTTGTAGTCATGGGTGGTATTGTTGGTATTGGTTTGGTTGTGTTGTTAAGTATATTACAGTTGTTGTGTTATACTTGATTTGTGAGGGTTAGAATGTTTGTGCATGTTTTGAACCTAAGTTACAAGAAATGCTTAGCTTTGTTATATGTTTTGAACAAGTGATGTGATACACTTCATTTATAATTTCATTGAGGTTTATTGACGTGATACACTTCATTTATAATTTCATTGAGATTTGTTGATGTGATACACTTAATTTTTGTGATTGATGTTCGGATGGTTTACGATGTTCATAACAAAAATGTTGATGTTTAGATGGTTTATGATTTTCTAGTTAAATATAGTGAAGAAGTTAGTTTAGATGATTTCATTAGGCTTTATATTTTATTTGGAATATATGAGTTTTTTAGTCCAAATCGTAGTGGAGGAGTTTTTCCCATTTTGTTTAGCATTGTGGATGACCTTGGTAGTCTTTGGAAATATAATTGGGGTGGTCTAGTTTATGATTACTTAGTTGGGAGCATATGGAATGCTTTGATGTTCTTAAGGGACAAAGGAAATACCACACACTTCCATGTTATTGGTTTTGTGTATTTGTTACAAGTAATTATTGTTTAAATCATTTGTATTTGAATTTGATGTGTTTCAAATATATAACATCATTAAGGATTTCTTTTCGTCTATACTTGTTTCAGTTATGGTCCTTTGACCATTTTTTGATTTCAAAATCTAAGGGTCGACCTTTGACTAGAAAGTTCCCCCGAATATTACATTGGATGGAAGTGAAAATAGGGGCATATGTAATTAAGAGTAGTTATAGTAGCAACATGGTATCTTTTATCTTATAATATTTTCCTATTATGATTGGGTTCGTATTATCACTACTGAAATTCGTAATTCTATTTGTAATTGGTTGTTGTAAAATGTTATAGGTTGTTGAGTCCAAGTTGATGCTTTCCCAGCTCTTTATGAACAAACCTTTTGACAAATATGGTAGTGTATTTCATGAGGAGGAAGAAGAGGAGGAAGGGTTAAGACAATTTGTTGAACAACAAGAATAAGTGATTTTGGAACTTCAGTAGACTTCAGAAAAATGATGAATACAGAGAAGAAAATTCAAAAATGAGGGTGAAGACAAAGTTTCCCAAAGTGGGGATGACACTCCTACACCTGATTACAACCAACATAAGTTTTCTAACGTTTGGTAGAATACCCCAAAGAAGGATGAGAGAAAACAATATGTTGAAAATGAAGAGGCCAACTAATGGCTCAACCAAGAAAACGTTTAAAGAGTCAATCCATACGAACTCCATTTCTGACCTACGCGAGAAGGAAGTAGTAGAATTAGAATATTTAACATTACTAAATTTTGTAGTGGTATGTGTGTCATTGTTAAAAATTTTATATTGTCATGTGTCAAGACTATCATACATTACTAGTACTGTGTAATGTTTTTAATTATGGATTAAATGTTCTTCGTTTATGAACTATTGTTAGTGACATTATCTTCAGCATCAAGTGCTTTTTATAGTTTTTTAAGTGATACTTTACTAATCCATTATCAACAACAGGTGTTAAGTATAATATAAATAGCTGCTAACCCGGGTTATATATTTTCACATTGATAAAAACTCATACCAAACGACAATAAGGCTTTAGTTTTATCTTTTTTTAGTGTGATTGCAACTACCTTAAATTATGAACACGTTAAATTAAAAGAACATGAAGCACTAAATGAGTTCATTATTGTGTTCTAATATTCTTATGATTCTTTAAATCAAGAAGAGTTTCTCTTCTTTGCTCATTTTGTCTAATGATAAAAAAGGGGGAGAAATGTTTAAAGCAAATTAACATAATGTTTTTAATGTATTCTCTGTATAAGTTTTAAGTGCAGGATATTAAACAGGCTTTAAACCCAAATTGTGATCATCATAAAAAATAGGAAGATTGTTGACAAAATAAGAAGAGTTAAGTTGCAAAGGTTTTGAGGATGACAATTGCAAGGAACCATAAAGCAAATATTGGAAGAATATTTAATTATTGTTTAAAGCCTCTTGTAACAAGTTGTTATTGTATTTAGTAGTTTAAGTAAGCTTAGAAACTTCATGAAACTACAACTAGCACTTAATCTTTCTGGGAACGTTTTACTTTTTCCAAATGCACTATTATCACTTATGATAATCAATTATCCTAAGTTTTCTTCAATTTTAAAAAAGCCATTGGAATAATCGATTATCCTAGTGGATAATAGATTATCAGCGAAAAACATTATTTTCAGAAACTACTCTAGAATAATCGATTATCATAAGTGATAATCGATTATCTCTAGTAGTTGCAATATGTCTTTTCAGTTTCTTGACCTCTTTAAAAACTCTATTTATAGAGCTCTTAACCATTTTTGAAAAACCATTTTGAGAATCAGAAGTTCAAGTGTTGTGACTATACAGTATTCGTCTGAGTGTTTTTGAAAAGTAGCTTTGAAAAACCTAGTATGGGTAGAGTGGTAACTTTCACCAAGTAGGTTCTTGGGGGATTGAGTGTTGCTGCTATTACTAGGAAAGTTGGTCATCCTCTATGTGTTTCAGAGGAAGTATTTTCATTTCTTGTGTTTTTAAGAGAGGTGTTCTCTAAACCCTTACTCTCTTATCTCATTGTACTATGTTTATTTTAGTGATTTAGTTAATCTCCTTATTTAAGAGATTAATAACTGGACATATGGTCTTTTGATTTGAACCAGTATTAATACTTATGTTCATCTTCTTTCCTATTCTCTTTATTAAATTGCACTTACTTTAAAAGAACCGAATCTTTCCTTTAAACATTAAATTTTGGGAAAAAAAATTAAAGTCTTAATTTTTATTAATAAACCAATCCACCCCCCTCTTGGTTTTTGTCTTACATAAATCATTATGTTGTGCGATTCTAACATATATGATTTCGACTAATATTTATGCATAGGCATAATTATTTTGTCCAAAAAAGATGAAGTTTTGAACCCATTACTTGAATGCACCATAGAGGTTAATATAAATATATGTTGTATATTTAATTTATATAATGAATATTATTATTTTTTTATACTGCATTGTAAAACAAGATGTTTGTTATAGTCTCAAATTATGATGATGAGCATGTATTTTAAAAATCTAAAATATGTAGTTTCTTAGTTTGTGAATATTTTTTATATCCATTATGGTATTCACAAACTAAAAAGAAAGATAATTATAAGTTTATAAAGGAGAAAGTTCTTATCTATTTGGTTAGATGGACATTGATGATATGATGTAGGATTATCTTGTTCCTTTTAGAAGATTAATGAATATGGTGATGATTGATTAGGAAAACCAAGGAAATGCCCACTGGACATTAAGATAGCAAGCTATCTAGATGTGAAGGTTCCTTTCCAAGGTTATAGAGAGGAGGAGAATGGATTGATGGAGAGTAAGAAACCAAAAGGAAAAACATATAATAGAAACAATAACTAAGAAGATGATGAAGGATTGACCACAACCAAGGATGAAGGCACATGCTTAAGAAGACTAAGCATGTTTAGAAAGGAAGTTCACTAATCCTTCATCCCTTTTCATTTGTGTTTATTATTTTTGATTCCCAAAGTTGACTTAGTTGAATCAACTTTAGTTGACTTGTTGACCTTTGACTAGGTTTGACTTGACTTAAGCCAACATGCTAATCTATGTTTATTTGCTTTGTAGGTTAATTAGGAGTAAGAAAGCAATGCTAGGTGGCGCATGGTGATTGGGGAGCATAAATGATGTGGAAGAGAGAGTAAAGCAAAGGCATAAAGCATAAAGTAAAAGGCATGAAGCAAGTGTACCTATGTACCTTTGGTCTCTAGCCTAGCCTTGTAGTGGCGTGCTTCTCACATTTTTACCATTTCTTTCCTTTCCATTTTATGTTTTCTTCTTCCTTTAATTGTTCTTGGTTTTATATGGTTTATGTTCTTTCCATTTCTTTTTCATTTTGAATCAATCCATCATCTTCTTCTCTTGAGCTTTGTGGAAGGAACCTTCACATCTAGATAGCTTGCTATCTTAATGTCCAGTGGGGATTTTCAAAAATCTTTCTTAAACAACTTCACCATATTCATAACTCTAAAAATGAACAAGATAATACTTCATCATTTGGTATCTAGAGCTTTGGTTGTCCTTGAATATGGTGTTTTCATGTTCTAACCTTGTCTTGTGTAGCTATTTTTGAATGGTCCACATAAAAACAATGCTGGCAGAAACTGTTCACGATTTTAAAAGATTAAACTGCACCTGCTCAGTGGTCCAAAAATTACGTTCTTGATGTCCAAAGAAAGCTCTGTTAGTCTAGTT
>Ga0214545_1010669_pt1 | contig 13172 bp, 7 predicted proteins | sample CNSS4metaG_FD_160064 | JGI IMG/M metagenome (GOLD analysis project Ga0214545, IMG submission 160064) | Root nodule microbial communities from cowpea collected in UCLA plant growth center, Los Angeles, California, USA - CNSS4 | ecosystem: Host-associated > Plants > Roots > Nodule | place: USA... | reverse complement strand
ACTATCCCCGATAAAGATGGAATCAACAACCATATATGAAGACAATAGTGTATTGTTCAATTGGTTCAATTGAAAGGATGATATAGATATCCAAAAATTCATTCATCTAAAAATATGACAGGTCTATTTGTAAAGTTTTTGCCAAGAAGAACTTTTGAGCAAATGACTCACAAGTTCGGACTCTCACCTTAATGATGTAAGTTTATATGAGGGGGGAAATAGAATATGTGATGAATAATATTGTATTAAAGAATACAGAATGTTGTACTCTTTTTCCTTCACTAGGCTTTTTATCCCAAATGGTTTTTCCTAGTAAGGTTTTAACGAGGCACATTCTTTTATCAATGGACACTCAAGGGGGAGTGTTATGAATTAATGATTGTCCATTGATTTGATACATTTACTCATATGATTGATACTCGTATGACTCTTTATGTAAATATTTGTATTAACTGAGTTGATTTGTTTCCTTTATGGATTACATGTTGTATCTATAAATAAGACTCTTCCTATCAATAATAATACACAGATGAGTTGTTCCCTATTCTCTCATTATCTATTCTCTCTTGTTTCTTCTCTTCTCTATTATATGTCATCATTCTCTATGTTATTCGCTTTATTTCATAACATTTATATATTTGTGTATGTGTCCTTCATTTTGCACATCTATGTACTCTATATTCCACATTTATAACAGTTTATTTGAAAATAAATAAATAAATGTGAAAAAAAGTCAAATAATCTTATTTATAATTTTCTCAATCAAATTTAGAAAGTTTTACTTTTCATCTTTGTTTACCATCTCAAATAACCACATACATTAAAATGAATTTACAAAATTCAGTTATATAAATTATTTAAGAAATTATTCTGTTTCAATAAGCAATTTTCACCCTTCAAATTAAATATACAATTAGAAATAATTTTAGCATACAAATTAACCATAATACATACATTACTTATTAGTTATTATATTTTCTAAACACATAAATTTTGATGAACAAACAATTACAAAAACCTTAATCATATTCTTTAAATGCACCAAAAAAAATCTGGCTCTTCCCTAGGCATTCATCATATGTTGTCAAACCTTTATACACGTATTAATATTTTACATTTTGCTATAACAATTTTTTTAATCTGAAACCAATATAAATGATTACAATTTTAGGAAAGACGATGGTAATTACATTCATAAATTAAAATCCTTATAATTACTTATAACTTGGGAGAGGACATCACCTTAGAACAACATTCTAAGTTTTAAAGGTCTAATAGAATTACATTACAAATTACCCTAACCATAATTTATCAATCTAATTTTTGAACTACGTAATATGAAACTCATGAATTGATTATCTTTTAGAAGTATGGTACATATTAAACTATCCAAAATACTTTAATTGCGTGTTATTTCTAGAAAATGCATTTTGGAATACTTTCATTATAACTTCAAATTACATTTTGTAGAAGGACACATCTGTCTCCTAAAAAAGTGTATTCCGTATAACATAAAATCCAAAGTTAGTATTTCAAATTATCCAATATATAAAAGACTTCAAGAGAATGCAATAAAATAAAAATACTAAACTTCAAAGCGGTTATTTCCAAAATTTAAAATTTGAGGGGTGCATTTAGAAAATCGACTTAGGAAGTAAAAAGAGGGTCCAAATCAAAATTTAAAAAAAAAAAACAAAAAAAGAAGCCGAGTGACTAATGCGAGTGACTTTGGGCTTATATGAAAGCTGGCTGATGGCTAAAAAAGCCAACTCGACTCCAAAACTCCGTTCATAACTATTCCTATTGCTATGTGTGTGTTTTTTTTCTCTTTCTTTCATTTTTCTGGTAACAATAAATAAATGAATAAATAATTGCCGAAAATAGTTTTAGGCTTCAGCGAAGCCGTGTTAAAGCTAACAAATGCAGATCTCATGAACCCTCAGCCACGCCGCTCTCTCTTTCTCTCTCTTCGGCTCCGATCCACTCCACGCCGATCTTCATCAGCTTCAATCATCGCTCTCTGATTTCAATTGCAATTCAATTCTCCGCCAAAATTCAATTATGAGTCTCATGAACTCTCCCACACGGGTATGCCCAATTCCCTATTTTCATTTTAACGCCACCACGATACTACTCTCTTAACACTTTCACAGCAATAAATATTATATATCACATGCTTATGCTGTGTTTCTTGCTGATCAGACAGGTGACGGTTGGTGATGCTAATTACATGGACTGGACTGGCGTTAACAACCACTACAGAACTGCTTACAAAGGTATTTCAACTGTTTCCTGCCTATAACCAACTGGGTTGTCAAAAAAATTTGAACTTGTTCATGTAATATTATTGTTGAAAATGACTAACTGTGTTTGGGGTTCTGGTGTACTGCTTCATTGTGTACTTGTTTTACTAAGGAATCAATCGAGTGATACTTGTAAACTATATTTCGAACTTAATGTGTGATCAAAGAAATGAGTAAACAGTGTGAAGGATCTTTGTTCGTTCAACTGTTAACGTTTATGGATGATAAATTTATTGGATTTTGTTATACTGTATATAAACTGTTTTTTCATTAAATGATGGTATAAAATTAAAGTTGAAAGAAATAGACCTGGTTTTCAGCATTCCATATGTGGCTTAGTTGTGTTTCTGTTTTTTAGCGGATGACCAAAAGTCCGTGATGGATGTGGCACTCATTTCAAACATGGATCCTGTAAATATTGGGCTGGCTTGTTCAGATAAGCCAGGTCCCGTTACTTCCCTGAAGCCCAGAAAGAAAACAATGACATCAGTGTATTTGAAGTTCTTTGAGACAGCTGTTGATGGCAAGACTCGCAGATGCAAGTTTTGTGGACAGAGCTATTCCATTGCAACTGCCACAGGTTACTTTCTGCATTATCTTTCATTACTCATTATTTTACTTTGTGTCTTTCTTTTGTAATAGGATCATGTATCTCTTTTCATCAGTTAGGTTAGGTTTACATATAATAATCAAGCCTAACCTATTGTTAATTTGGCACGAAACCTTAAACAATAATGCATACCAATGGAACTTTGTTATGTAAAGATTAACATAAGATTTTGTCAACTCATGAGGGTAACAGTTCCGTCTTCTCTCTTTTATTTTTCTTATTTCAGTGTTTCAAGTTCGGTCAAATCTAAATTTTAGCACCCAAAACATATGCTGAGTTAAACAAAAAAAAAAGACTTCTTCTATCGTTTATTGTGATATGGTGTGTTAGGCAATAACTAACACGTAAATTTATAATTTTGATCATCATTTAATGTATAAGGTTGTATAGTTATTTTATATGCATGAAAGGTTCAAAAACACATCTTTAGAATTTTGCAAACATTTGAAGACAATTTTCACATATTAAAGCATGTTTATTGAATTCAGAAGAATTATGTTGATTGGAAATTCAAATGTTGAGTACAAGCCTGAAACAATTCAAAAGCTAAGTATGAGCCTAAAACAACTAAGGTAAAGTTTGAACCTAGAGCCCAGTTCAAGTCTAAAATGATTAAAAGGCCAAGTTTGAAGTTCGTTCACACTCATGCTAAGAGCTTGGGAGCTTGTTTCAGTGAGAGTTGAAGTCAAAGAGTAATTTATGAAAACTCTCTCCTTAGTTTACTAGGACATCTTTTTAAAACCAACTTTAACAGAACCATTGAGCATCAAAATGACCAGTTTCTCAGAATGCAATGACCTTAATGACAGCAACAAACTCGAGATTGGAACATTGGTGATGAATTTTATTTTTCTAGTCTATAACTTTTTCAAACGATTCTTACTTGTATATGCACTAATGTTCCTTTGTTCATGAAGGCAATTTGGGAAGGCATCTTGCTAATCGCCATCCAGGTTACGACAAGTCGGGGGACGCTGTCAGCAATTCAGCTGCAAGGACTATCACTGTGGTGAAGAAGTCACAGCCTCAAGGAAAAGCAAACCAGGTGGATTATGATCATCTAAATTGGTTGCTCGTTAGGTGGCTTGTTCTAGCTGCTCTCCCTCCTTCAATTCTAGAAGAGAAGTGGCTTGTGAATTCCTACAAGTTTTTGAATCCTTCCATACATCTCTGGCCAAGTGACAAGTATAGAACTGTACTTGATGAAGTCTTCAGAAGCATGAGGGAAGATGTAAGGGCATTGTTGGAACAGGTTTCTTCGAAGTTGTCCATTACACTTGATTTCTGGACCTCCTTTGAACAGATTTACTATATGAGTGTGACATGTCAATGGATCGACGAAAACTGGTGCTTCCAGAAGTTGCTTCTTGATATCTGTCGAATACCCTATCCATGTGGGAGTACAGAGATATATCGTTCCCTCGTAAAAGTTCTCAAATTTTACAATATTGAAACCAGAATTCTGTCCTGTACCCACGATAATAGTACAAGTGCCATGCATGCTTGCCATACTTTGAAAGAGGACTTAGATGGCCAGAAAATAGGGCCTTTTTGTTATATTCCCTGTGCTGCTCGAACTTTGAATGTGATAATAGATGATGGATTGAGATCTGCAAAACAAGTAATTTCTAAGATACGGGAGTTTGTAATAGAGTTAAATGCCTCACCAGTGATCTCTGAGGATTTTATTCAAATATCCACTGCTTATCAAGAAGGCATTTGGAAATTTCCTCTTGATATTTCAGCAAGGTGGAGTGGAAACTATCAAATGCTTGATCTTGTTCGAAAGGTAGACCATTATATTTTCAGCTGTTTTCAGTTACTGCGCATAAGAATCAAAAGGAAAAGAAAATTCTTGCATTTTAGTACCAATGTTTTTCAAGACAAAACATAGATTTGGAACGGCTTTTCGTGCATTAAGTGTCTATATTTTCCCGTCTAATAACTGTAAGAATTTTTCTATGTTTGGTGATGAATTCAGCATGTGTCTTGATGTTGATATTTTTCGATTTGTTTACAACAACAATGTAGCATGTCACGTCACTCGTGTAAATTGAATCATAGGAATTAAGATGTCTTGTGATGTATCTCATGCATGCGATTTCCATCGAAATCAGAACAATGGAACAAAAGTAAAATAAGGTGTATATTTTATGGTGCAGGCAGGTAAATCAGTGGATGCTGTTATTCGAAAATACGAAGAAATGCTAGGCAGTAGGATGCTGCTGGGATCTTCTGACAAAAGTGTGGTTAGCATCATGCATCAATATCTTGAACCATTCTACAAAACCACAAACAACATCTGCACAAGTAAGGTGCCAACGGTTGGGCTTGTGCTTTTCTTCATGGATCACATATCAGAAACCATTAATTCCTGCAGAGAATCGCGTCACAGCCCAGAATGGCTAAAAAATGCTGCAGAAGAAATGGCTAAAAAGGCCAGAAACTACATCCATCAGGTTTGCAACATATTTACTTACATGACAGCAATTCTAGATCCTCGAATAAAGGGAGAGCTGATCCCTGATAGTTTAAACTCGGAAACCTTTTTGGACGAAGCGAGATCCCATTTTATAAGAAATTATTCTACCAGCCATTTCTCATCCATGAGTTCTGGATACAATGCTCAAGAGATTGAAGAAGGAGGAAGTGTTTCCTTTGCAGAGGAAATTGCACGGAAGAAGCGAAGGACAACCATGAGCTCTGCTACTGATGAGCTTACACAGTACCTATCAGAGGCTCCAGCTCCAATACCAACAGATGTTCTAGAGTGGTGGAAGGTCAACAGTACACGCTACCCTCGACTATCTGTTATGGCTAGAGATTTCCTGGCTGTGCAGGCAACTTCAGTTGTGCCTGAAGAACTTTTCTGTGGCAAGGGTGATGAAATTGACAAACAACGAATCTGTATGCCACATGACAGCACACAGGCCATTCTTTGTATCAAGTCATGGATTCAGGTTGGCGTCAAGTTTAAGTTTAAATCAACTGAGATAGATTATGAGCGGTTGATGGAATTGGCAGCTGCAGCCGCTGCAACAGATAATAGTCCTGCAAGTTCTGATAAGAAGCCAAAATAGTGATAGAAGATGGAAACGCTACAGATTAATTGATTAATTAATCGGGCTTCATCACTGTTAGAGTATATGTTGACTTTGGCCCGTTGCCACTTCAACTTAGAAGGGGTAAGTAAGTGGTGGGTGTTTTGTTCATAAAGTACTTCTCGATGTATCATATAATCATATTAATATATAATTATGATGTACAGTTCTGGAAATTACTTAACGCAGAGAAAAATCAAATATGCATCAAGTAGATCGACTCACCGCTTTCTGCCAACTTTTGTGTTCTGACTTCACACAGAAAACATCATTAAACATCACCAAAAAAAAAATTAAAAATAGGGACCCTTAAACAATTCTGTTGTTTGTTTGGATCCAGAACCATGACTGAAAAGACTATATATTTTACACGGTGAAAATGACAGTAAAATTAGTAAGAAAAACAAAATTTATGTAAGAAAGTGATATTTTATTATTATAATAATGAACAGTTATCCCACGAGTCATATGTCCGTCTTCAGACTTGACATTGTGATACATTATCTCAGCTTCGGCATGTTGCCAAGTGCTTATAAAAACATAGGAAACTAACTAATGGGTTGTACAAATATGACGCAATAGCACAAGATGATGCACAATGGCCTTAACTAAGATCCTGTTATTCTTTGGAACATCATTATGATTACAACGCAGAGTATAAATAATTATATAATTGAAAATAAATGCATCTCCGAAATTGCTGATGCTAGGAATTGAAAGTCTAACAATTTACTAAAATTATATATAAAAAATTTCCATTAATCGGAATCGAATGCTTTAACACCACTTTCTGACTTTTCTATATCTACATCAGTAAATGCTCTCGATATTCACGTACTATTACAGGCACGCTTGTAGGAGGAAGCTGTAACAGAAACAAGAAGAGTATCATGTGTATCATCGTCTGAATATTCTAAAATATTTGAAATTATAAAAAATTATGTATAATTAATTCAAATAAATAAAGTATAAGCAACTAATTTAGGTAAAAAAATTCATATCCGATACAACATGTGGTTGAGATTGAAACAAAAAAGGAAAAAACTTTAATGCATAATTTAAGAGGAAAAAAATAGAGAATTCTAAAATTAGAAGGAAAAAATTGAAATCAATTAACTTTTTCGTAGCAAGAAATTAATAACTTGAGGATTTTTAAAAATATAAAAAAGTAATAAATATAATAGCGAAGCCATCGTGAAAAGAAAAGAAAAGGGTGAGCATGACAATTCATTTTAAAAATGAGAACTCAAATTTATGATGTAAGAGTTTATTCATGTGAAAAGAAGCATAATACAGGTGTCTTGAAGTGTATGTAGGAGAAGAAAACTAATTTTTTTTCAAAAACACCAGCATGGCTCTATTCCTCTTTCAACCCGTTCTTGCAAACGGAAAAGATAACAGAATTTAAGTTCACAAAGTATAGAAACCAAAGATCCATAAAAAAGTAAACATAATTCTTAAAGTTTTGCCAACAAGTACTCAGAATTCTAAAAATTGATTGATTTAAAAATATGTGTATGAAGCAGTTAACAAAATATGCAAATAGATTTGGAAAGCTAAATATAATGTACCAAGTGACGACTGATGGACCCAGTCTCACCCAACACTAGCATCAACAATTAACTTACCATGCCATAATCTGTTACAATAACCGACACATAATCTGAAGGAGTAGCATCATACCTGTCAGGAAAAATAAATCAGTGGTAATCTTTCGTTCTTTTCTTGGGGGATTGGGTGTTCATACAAAGAAAATATCTTAAGCTTACATCAAATTCAAAAGCCTCAAATTGTCTTCACTGGCCCAATTATCCAGATAATTGACATCCATTCGTCCAGGAACCCTGGCAATAGCATCTGGATCACCTGCAAGCAATTGAAGTTTATCAACAGACAACTTCCAACTCCTTTACCCATTTTTGTTTTTTTGCATTAACAATACTTGCTGCAAAAGAAAAAGTCCATCCTAATCCCCCTTCTTGAAACATAAAGACAGTTTATACCAAAGTCAAAATGCAACATATATTACAAGCTGGTACCACAAAATATACCTAGTTCGTTAGAACATATTGAATCCAGTAGCACCCTTTCATGAAATTTATATGCTTCACAACAGATCAATACAGGAACACGAAGTTCATGAGCCACCATTGCAACACAAGAAGTCCCAACCCTTGAATATACAGTTCCATTAGACAAAACTGCAGAAGCTCCCAGAAGAACTCGTGTGACCTCATGCATGATATAAGAAACAGCATTTATATGAGTATATGTGCATCTCAGACCCTTGGCCACTAGCCTACGAAGCAAGGCCTGACCTTCTAACCTTGGCTGGGAATCTACCACGACAACACGAAACTTTTTACCCAGTTCATGGGCATATAAAAGAATCATCTCAACAACACATGACAATCCATATGTGAGAAGCACATCCCCATCCTTAATCTTTGTAAAAGCATGTCGCACAATCACCTTATCAGCAAGAATTATTTTTTCATTTATAAACCGGTCAATATCTGAACACAGGGTTGTTTTTGCCTCAAACTCAGAATAATTTAAAGACAGCTTGACAATACGACTCTTTACAAACCTAATTGCATTTCCCATGCTCATTGAAAGTGGTCTGCATTCAGCAAAGAATGAAACATAACTGTTGATTTTTGCAGTTAAATCCCTAACAAGGGCCTTTTCATGATCTGTGCAGTAATCTCTAATGGCATCTTGAAGGGCTCTCAGCATTGCTATACAACGAGCATTACCCCCTGATATTTCTCCTGTCGAATAACGAAGTCCTGCCTGAAAATTAAATAAGACAAAAATGACCACCGTGCCTGAATTGCTATTTATGTTTTGACTTTACTTTCATACGTACAAAAAGCTCATTTAAATTGAAGAACTACCTATGCTGTTCAAAGCTCCAAAAACAATTTCACGTCAAATCTGACTCATACATACTAACAAGTCATGATAGTATACAAACCACTGGCTACAGAAACTCAAAAAATAAATTAATTTAAATTAAATGGTTTGAATGAGCATTTTGGTGAGAATTTTCATCCAAAGAAAGAAGGGTGAATGCCCAGCACACCGTGTATATTTACATTGGTTAACATACATATTTGAAGCATGCAAACAAAGGACATACAGTTTGAGTTAAACACTCGATAGCATCAAGGTCTTAAAAATAAACCACAATGCATTAAAAGTAGTAAGATTCAATATGAAATGAGAATAATTAAGAGACAAGTGGACAACAGAGCAAATATATGCAACCATAAATAATGAACTATCAATGAATAAACAGTGGTCAGAATTTATTTTTTAGATCACAATTGTAACTGTCCTGGTCTACAAGTAGACCTCATGTGAATTAATTCCAAAAGAGTACCTCAAATACAGAAGGGTGCACTAAACCAAGGTGGAAAAACTTTGATTCAAGATTAGAAAGCTTAGTCCTATGTTCATATTGAGGCAAATGCTGAAATAATTCAACTCTGGTTCTAGATTCAGTTGGATTGCCTACTGCACGTCTTCTAGCCTTTTCCATTCGGGTTTCATCATCAACTTGCTTTCGTGGATGAGGAGCATCCTTTTTCCTGTCTTTATCCAATGGACGATCTCCTGGGTTTTTATCAGCAGCCACCGGAGAAGAAGGACCAGTTTTCTTTTGTGAAGACTGCTTTGTACTTTTACCCATGGCAGCCCTACCAGTTCCAGCAACAGCCTTACTTCCCTCAGCTGTAAGAAAAATGACCAAAAGCATAAGCACAAGTACACAAACTATATAAAAGGATGCAAAGTAATTAAAGTTCTTCTTGAGTACTGCAACTGCACTATATAACGCAGAATTCCATCTCTCTTCCATGGCCAAGGCCAAACAAAGGACATAATGCAAACTTAATATAAATTTATAGAATTTCATCAAATACTTTCAGAAAACAAAGTAAAAGAGATAAAAAAAAAAAAAAAAAAAAATAAACAAACAAAAAAAAAAACAAAAAAAAAAAAAAAACAAACAAAAAAAAAAAAAAAAAAAAAGGTGACAACCTCAAATATGTGCAACCAAAATTAGAAACCACTCTGGCACGAACTAAAATTACATGAGTTTCATTGTAACAAAGGATTCATAATCCAACATCACTCTAAAATTCCAGTAAGAAAACAAGAATAATCCAATCTAACACGTTAAATGTATAGTTTAGAAAAAATTGTATGCAGATAAGTAATCAATCAACAAATACCATCTGAACTTCAAACTACAGACGATGATTTAATCAATTATAGTCACAAATTTAGTCATGATCAAAGTACAAGGGAGAAAACAAATTGTAATTAACACAAAAAACCCTAATAAACCTTTAGCAGCTCTCTGTGCTTCTTGCAAGGCTCGTCTCTCCGCTTTGGTAGTTTTTTCTTTCAGTGGCTTTGACCTTGATTTTATAGCCTCTTTCTCTTCCTCTCCCTTCTTTTCTAATACATGAAAGAAAAAATAGATATAATTCATTAATCATATATGCATAACAACAGTGACATTGAACAATAAAACAATAAATGAGAATTCCGTGTGTACCAATGTCAGTTTCAAGGTTTCGATTCTCCGAATAATCGTAGCTCCGAGATGTCACTTGGCCATGGACGGAAGAATTCTGCATCTCCGGAACAGAAAGATGACTTGGCGACAGAATCTTGTGGGAATCGGTAGTGGAGGATTCAGGAACAAAGAAACCAACTTGACGAATTTTGGGATCCCCAAGACTATGAGAGACACGAGTTGAATCCATGTGAGGATGAAAGAGGCAACGTGTGTTTCAGTTAACTGAAGATTTGAAGTTTGTTACAGAAAAGGAAAATTAGGGTTTGTGTTGTTCATTTGAGATTGAAGGATTTTTTCCCACTAGAGTTGCGTTGTCATTACGTTCTGTTTCTGGCCGTTATTCCATTGCCCTAGAGGCGGGAATCCAAATTTTACATATTAACTACTTAACTTATTAATTATTATTATTATTATTATTATTATAATTTATCAGACAAGACATAAGAAATATAATAATTTTTATCTTATTCTTGAAATAAGATCATTTTCCTACAATCATAAAATCAAGAAGGACAAAATTACTAAAATAAAATATGAATTTAATAGTTTTAAAGTATAAATTAATGAGGAATTTTTCAAGTACATTTTTAAGGTAATCATTATATGAATTAATAGATTTTTTTTAATAATATTGTGAGGTGCAAATTTTATTATGAATTTAATATAATTTTTTCATGACTTATATTCTTTTATTTTTATTTATTTTAATAAAATTGTTTGTGATGTTAAATGATGGACGAGTTTTGAAGTATTAGTATAGATATGATGACAAAGTTGATAATTATGATTAACATGATGTCATTTGAAATTAATAGAATAATTGCACATGATAATTTATAATTAGATAAAAAATATAAAGCAAATATATTATTATTTTAAAATGGAATAAATTTAAATTTAATTAAAGTGCATTCTATATCAGTTTAATAAAAAAATTATGTCAATAAAATATCATTTATAAAAAAGTTACTTTATAATATAATAATTTTAAAAGTATTCTAAAAATATTATTATTTGACAGTGTAGTTTATATAATAAATAATTTATTTTTTAGTTTCAAATTATGAATTATGAAATATCAATTCTTTGTTGTTTTTGTTTAGATGCTTTTTTATTTTTAAATATATTAGTATTTTGTTTTGTTAACCTTACCTCCCAACTTAATTAAAATTCATATTTGCTTTACCAAAATATAACATCTCTTTCTAATTTTGTTTTTGTGTTATCCAATATCATCGAGACATTTACACTTCTAATATAAATATAGAAATGAAAACTACTTATATTTATTATTAAATATTTATATAAAAAATATCAACATGTTACATGTAACATCCCAAGGTACTTAAAAGGAAATATTAAAGCTCATTACAAAGCCTACAACCCAAAAGGAGTAAGAGATAGTCGATATTCGAAATAAAGCCTTGGGGGTAATACAATACACGGACCTTAGCCCTAAAGAAAAGTCCAAATAAAACATGAAGTCCAGCCCAGGTAGACTGTGTAGCAGAATCATCCCTTCCTGTTGACCTCGAGTACCTCTCGCATCTGCTCTCATCAATACATTGATGATCATCGCAAAGGTAGAAGAACAACATACAAGGCAATCAAACAAGCAAGGGTAAGCTAGAGCCAAAAAGATTTTATCATGCAATCAGATATACTTTCACAGTCCAATATGCATACAATCATCCAAGCATGTTATGACCTTCCAATCAATACACTAAGACTCGACTTGACTCATCCGGATACATATAACCTGGTCGGATTCAACGGATGCTTGCACTTGTGGTGGATACCTCTGCTCACCCCCGAGCTATGTGTTACAAGTGTTACAATGAATCAATCCCCCACACACAAGGTTAGCCCTTAATGAGTTTCAGGCATCCTGCTACTCTCACCACAAGAGTCAGTCCGCTCTAAGTGAGACTAACTGACTCTTTAGAGTCTCAGGATGCAATCCTTACCTTGAATCCTTACCAAATTATATAGATGGGGCACCACCATGGACACCCACTAACAGGGGCCATGAAATTACGTCCCGACCACTGAAGCACAACCCTGAAATCTCACCTAGAAATTCCAAGGAATTACGTACTGACCACATACTATACATATTCAAACAAACAGTAATATTTATCATGCTTATAAATCTCATGCCAACCTTTATAATCCATCCTCATACATGCTCCATGTTGAATCCATTCCAAATCATCCTTCCCAATTCATGAATATAGAAATGTAATTCATACCGACACCATGCCACTTTGATTACCAACCATCTCATACAAGTCACATGCCAAGGTCATGTTAAACTTATCAATCACAGACCTTAAACCATTCTACTCATACCCATTCGCCCAATTCATGCTTTTAAAAGTAATTGAATCAATCCACAAGTTCAAGTTAAAGTAAGGAATTAAAATTCTGCAGCAATTCTCGCTTAAGCTAAAATCCCTCGCTTAAGCTAAACTGACAGCTTTTTAATGATTTCAACATGTAAAAACACAAAATCCCAAACATAAAAAATTTAAGAAAACACAAGCACGTTGTATAAAACGTTG
>Ga0214545_1010667_pt1 | contig 13175 bp, 12 predicted proteins | sample CNSS4metaG_FD_160064 | JGI IMG/M metagenome (GOLD analysis project Ga0214545, IMG submission 160064) | Root nodule microbial communities from cowpea collected in UCLA plant growth center, Los Angeles, California, USA - CNSS4 | ecosystem: Host-associated > Plants > Roots > Nodule | place: USA... | reverse complement strand
TTCTTTAATATTTACACTTCTCAATTTTTTTAGTAAGGTATGATAAATTATTTTTAATATTATTTTAAAAATAGGTATATTGATGAAGAATAAAAGAATATATTCATTATTCAAAAATGATAAAAGTAAAATTATTCGTGAAGATGAAAACAAGATATATTATATTTTTCACAACATTAAACTAAAGATCAAATTATTCGGTTAGAGGAACCAATTTTTAAAACATTATACTAATGATCGAATAATTTAATGATGAAAGAATTATACTATTTGGCCCCTCCAAAACTTGTGGTTAAGATCCGCCACTGGCGCTTATGAAACTTATCATAACTTAATCATAAAGTCTTTACTTAAAATTATATATGTAAGATGGAAATCCATATATAATCATTTACAAAGTTGACAATGTAAGTACTAGAGAATTGGTAAAGTAAAACAACTTTAAGGCAAGTTTCAAGAAATCGTTACGTGAGGAATTAACATTTTCTGGAACATAAAATAAACATAGATCATTGAGTACAATATTATTTTTAAATTATATATACTGTCTAAACATGAACATGTAAATATTTATCAAATATAAAAATAAAATTACACAATATTATATTTTTAATAAAACGTAAACGACATATAATCATATTGTATATTGTACTATTTTTGACATTTAATAAATATTAGACTTTTCTCTATAACATCTTCAACATTAAAATGTTTATCATGATTAATCTATTTGGTTATTAAATAATCAATAAAAGAAAATACTTCTAACAGTCCTTATTACTCTGAATGGGTTTAATCGATATTGTTCATTAATTAATCAACGAGAATACTAAATATAGTGAATGGTTTCACCTTGACAAAACTGGATTCAATATATTTTCTGGTTTGATTGGATTGTATATTTATTTGATTTTATTTCATTTTGAAATTACATAATGTTTCGAAATATTGATTATAGAAATACACATTATATTTTTACGACGACATAGATTGTTTTCAAATATGTACTGAAAATATATTTAGTTTTCACTATTTAAAAAATAAATTTGACTGTACTGAAATTGGTCAAACTCAAATATTAGTATGATTAGTACCCAAAAGAACGTTATTTGGTTTTGCTTTTTCGATCTTTCCATCTAACCCAGAAACGTATTTTTGTTGGGCTGGTCATAGATGACTTTTAGGCCAAATGTCCAATAGTTGTAAGAAAATAGGACATGAAGATGGGCCTTAACCTAATACAAATAGGGGTAAATCATAAATATATTATAGCTCCACTTTCGAAAATAAGATTACAAAAGTTATCTCTCTAATAAGATGTATCAATCTCTGCACTGCCATGTCAATTGAGTGATATAAAATAGTTGTACAGGTTCTAATATTAAATTGAATTAGCTAGTTTTTAATTATCTTATAAATTTGAGTATTTTTAAAATTTAATTTTATTACATACTTTTTGTTTTATTAAATAAAATATAACTTTTTATTACTTTTGTTTAAATACTTTAAAGTTTGATTCTTGTTGTAAATAGAATGACATGACTATAACTTTGTCTTTTTCAACTGACTTTCTTTTTAACTTTAGATTTTTTAGCTGGATTTTTTATGTTGTTTTTCTTTCGTTTTTCTATTTTCTTCCAACTTAACTCACTTTTTTATTTTCTTTTAAGAGTAATTTTCTCCAACTTAACTCACTATTTCTTTCTTCAAGGGCAACTTAATCAATAAATTCAAAGATATTAAAGAGAAAAAGAACACATTGATCTGATAAGTTGGAAATAATGAGATGAAAATAATAATCATGTTGTCTAGTTAAAAGTTGATAAAAAAATGGCATTCCATTAAAAACAGAATATAATAGAGTGTTGACATCGCGGGTAAGTTCACTCTATTTTTGTTAGGGGTGACAATTAGGGTCTGACCCGTCGGGCCAGCTCGCAGGTCCGCGTAAAAAATGCGGAGCGGGCTAAGGTAGTGAGCCCGCAGGTTCGTAGTGGCCCGACCCGCATAAGCCCGCAGCCTGTGGCCCGTGCGGACCGGCTCGCAAGCCCACATAATTTAAAAAAAAAACTTGCATTTGTGTATATTAATTACTTTTTTATGGACTCTTGCATTAACGTTTCAAATTCTTGTATAACTGAAAAAGACAAGTATTATGTATTTTTTTAATGATTTAAAAAATACATTGTATATGTCATAGTATGAATATGATGAAAATGTTGAATTATCAATTTATCATCCAATTTCCCAAAGTCTTTACTTAATTTTGTGAACTTTTTAAAGTTTCTCAATTTTTAAATATTGAAAATTTTATCATAAAAGTTAAAAAAATAAAAAAAAAAACGGACCAGCTCGCGGATCCACTGATCAAAAAATATATAGAACGAACCAATGTTTGTAGCCCACATAAAATGTGCGGAACGGAATGGACCAGCCCGCATTGTGCGGGCCTAAACGGGCCGGCCGACCCACATTGCCACCCTTAATTTTTGTTTATCTCTCATTTGATATGTAGGTGCGTTAGGTTTATTAGTTCCACATAAGAAATGCAAATTATTTTTTCTGATTCATCCGAGATAAACATCTAGAATGTGATCTAACCTGTATAAGGATTTTTTTTTTAATTAAAAGCATAATATATTGCATCAAAAGAAGACAAACAAACATAATTTAAATTATTAATTTTTATACTTTTTTTATTCTATTTTCTTAGTCATAGCTTTTAATATTTTTTTATTGAAATTATCAGCATTATTAATTATAATGATTAGGTTGACACATTTATATTAATGTTTAATTAATTTCCCGTATACCTATACATATTTACAAATCATCTTTGTTACTATTTGTCTTTCCAGTTAATATTAAAAAAAATGATTTTTTAATAAATATTTTGTTGACAAAATTACTAAATAGAATAATTTTTTATTTTATTTTATTATAAAAGTTACAAAAATAAAATAATAAAGTTTTAAATTTTTTTTTACTAACAATGATTATTTGTCAAAGTTTATGTACCAAAATTTTGTCAAAATATCATCTTCCTAATATTAAAAATATAAGATTTTACGATTTAAACTTATGCAGGTTATGGATGTCGGCCTCTTCCACCTGTCAATAACTTATGCAAACTGTGGATTAGGCAACAGACTCAAAATCTTAATTCGTACCACACTTTTCCTTTTTGGGTATCCATGCTGACATGCAAGGTCTTTCCCGTTTTATCATATCTCTAATAAAATGATTATTTGAACACAATTAAAAAATATAGTTACACACTCATTTAAATACAAATTTGTAATAACAACTCGACTCAAAATACCAAAAAAAAGTTAATTAAACATATAAAATACACAAATTCTGGTTTTAAAAAAATGTACAGTAAATTTACTTTACTTAAATCGGTGGTCTCTTGGTTTCTTCACCAGACACTTGTAATTTTTCACACACAAAGGGATTACTTGAAGACAGTGCTTAACTCCTAATACATACTATATAATACTCCTGTACTGTATGTCCCATCGGGCTATCGGCCAAGGCCAATCCTCAAATCCATCGGATGAGGCTGGGAAAGCTCGCGTATAAAACATAACCATCGGTCGAACGGTCAGACGAATGAACTATATAGGACCATCAACCAATCGATGTATATATTATAAATCGCATCATAGGAAACCATCGGTCGAGCGGTTTAATAAATGAACTGCATAGGACCATCGGACAATCGGCGTATACAAATAAGTCATTGCATCGTCAGAAAGAATCGGTCGACCGGTCTCACAATCAAACCATGTTTCGGGCCATCGGTCAAACGGTAACACAAACAAGTGACATTCTGATCCGCAATGGAACATCGGTCGATCAGCCCCGTACGAACAGCAGCGTAACCTAGTAAAGGATAATTGGTTGACCATATCATCGGTCGGTCAATCTTAAGATTCGCGCATTGTTTATATGTGTCCATCGGTCGATCAGCCACACATTCACTTGTTAAAATCAGGATATAACAGGCCCGGTCAAGCGACCATCGGTCGCACAGTCAAACAACACAAGCCAATTGGATTAATTAACGTTAAACGAGATCATAATCTTGATTAGAGGGTCATTGGGCCGTGATTAAGGAACCCTAACCACAGACCCACATCGAAAACTATAAATAGGGCCCAAAGGTAGGTTGGTGGGCATCTTTAATTCACATTTATTACAACAGATACACTGATATCCCGATCGGTCCCTTACTGACTTAAGCATCGGAGCCTTTTAGACAAGTACCCCGATCGTCAGCCCAGCCGATCGAGCAAAGGAGTGGATTTCTTGGAAAAGAAGTTATTGCAGTATCGAGGAGAGGAGGTTTTGAGAAGAGGAGTAAGATCAAATGAGTTCCTTAGTAGGCTCTTGGTCCCTACACCCGAAATATTTTGGCGCCCACCGTGGGGCCGAGCAGTCTTCTTTAGGCAGTATACCCTTATGGTGACCACAAGAAACCGAAATAGCAACATGGACAGAGGAAGGATGGTAGATGATCAAGCCGATACTAGGGAGATGATTAGAGCAATGCAACAGAGGATGGATGAGATGCAGAGGAAACATGAAGTGCAGATGCATATTCTGCGTGAGGAGAACGCCGCCCTTCGGCGAAAGGAGGATGGAATGTCGTCCACACCCACTGTGCCCGATCCGCTCAGACTGAGTCGGGTACAGCAACATCGGGACGCCGAGCGGGTGGAAAGTCGCCCACCCCCGACGGGACAAGAGCAGTCACAGCCTGCTCGGGTTGAGAAGACGCAAGCATCGAGGGGAAATCTCTCACATACGATGGCCGAGAGCTCTGGAGCCAACGAGGGAGGTCGCCCTTCTCGCCAACCGATCCTCGCGTCGGGGCACTCCCCTTTCACCCCATACATTCTGGAGACGCCACTACCGGAGAAGTGGAAAATGTCGACGTTTGACAAGTACGATGGCACAACGAACCCCGACAATCACATGCGAGTCTTCATGCACCAGATGATGTTCCACGCAGTTAGTGACCCGATCTGGTGCCGCGTTTTCTCGACCTCTCTGACCGGGGAGGTGTTGGAGTGGTTTTCTGAGCTACCGGCCAACATCATTGATTCCTTTGTCACTCTGAAGGCCAGGTTCAGCACACAGTTTGCACCCCTGAAGCCGGCCATCCTAACGGTCGACAACCTGGTGAACATCCGACAAGAAGACGGAGAGTCGCTGAGGAGTTATCTTGATCGGTACAACTGGATGTCGGTCAAAATGAAGGATCTCAGCGACGAAATCGCCCGACATCACTTCTCGTATGGGCTCCAACCGGGTGTGTTTGCAGACAAGATAAGCCGCAAGAAGCCGAAGACGATGGAGGAGATGAGGGAACGAGCGGCCAAGTTTATACAGATGGAAGATATGCAGGAATTCAGGGTGAAGAAGAGAGAGAAGGAGGATGCAGCCCCTCGACCAAGCAAACCCTTGGCTCGGCCCAGCGAGAGAAAGGTACCAAAGTTCACTACGTATACTCCCTTGGCCGTCCCTCGGGCTAAGATTTTGCAGGAGGCCTTTAGCACCGACTCACTTCCTGTGGCTAGGAAGAAGCCCCCACCTCCCGATGCCGATGGCAGCAAGCACTGCCAGTATCACCGGACGATCAGCCACACCACTGAAGAATGCCACACGCTCCGCGACAAGATTGAGGATCTAATTCGGCAAGGGCATCTGAAGAAGTATATTCAGCAAGATCGTCCTCAGCGGAGCCCGATGAGAAACAAAAGCCCCGCGTGAAGGCCCCCCGGCCAGATGGGAGAAGCGGAGAGAGCCGGAGCCCGAGAGGCGAATGAGAGAGCAGTCCCAAACCCATCGGAGCCTGAGGAGAAGTCGCAGCCGGAGTAGGGATAAACCCTTAATGGGTTATATCAATACCATCAAAGGAAGGTTTTGCCGGGGGAGGATCGAGCTCAACCGCTCGAAAGAGGCACGTTTGGGCGTTGAAATCGGTCCATCTAGTAGAGAAGAAGGTCCGGTCCATGCCCTCATCACCTTTACTGATGAGGACTTCAAGACTCCTGATCCTGATCATGACGACCCGATGGTCATCTCCATCGAAGTAGCCGAGTATGGAATAGGGAAGGTGCTGGTGGACCAGGGGAGCTCAGTCAACATCTTGTACTTGAAGACTTTCCAGAAGATGAACCTCTCCGAAAACTTGATCGTCCCCTACAATGAGCAGATTGTCGGATTTTCGAGCGAACGAGTAAACACAAGAGGTTACCTGGACCTCCGCACCAGGATCGGATCAAGAAGGGACGACCGGGAGGTAAGAGTTAGATTCCTATTGGTAGAAGCTAACACCTCCTACAATGTATTGCTAGGAAGACCTTGCCTAAACGCCTTTGGGGCGATCGTCTCCACCCTGCACCTGGCCATGAAGTTTCCATCTGATAGGGGGACAATATGCACTGTACATGCGGACCAGCAGATCGCCAGGCAATGCTATGCTGTAGGGTTAAAGATCGCTCCCTACAGCTGACCTAGAAAGCAGCACCGATCGAAGGTTGCCATGATGGATCTTGACCCCCGAACGAACACAGATGATCGAATTCAGCCAGGGGGAGATACAAAGGACATCTCGATCGGGGAACGACCGGGTCAGATCATGAAGATTGGGGGAGCTTTGAAGCCGGACGAAGAGGAACTCCTGGGTGCGATAATCCTAGAAAACAAAGACCTCTTCGCATGGTCCTAAGCCGACATGCCGGACATTCATCCGAATGTAATGTCCCACAAGCTGGCTATTTTCAGAGAAGCTCGACCGGTCGCCCAGAAGAAGAAGAAAATGGGAGAGGAGCGGAGGAAAGCGGTCGAAGAGGAGGTGAGGAAGCTGGAGGGAGCTGGCTTTATAAAAGAAATTAAGTATACCACATGGCTGGCGAATGTGGTGATGGTGAAGAAGGCAAGCGGGAAATGGAGGATGTGCACGAACTTCACCGATCTCAACAAGGCGTGCCCGAAGGACGCATACCCTCTACCCAGCATCGATCGACTGGTGGATGGAGCTTCGGGGCACAACTAAATGAGCTTCCTGGACGCATACTCAGGGTATAATCAAATCCCTATGTACGGTCCATACAGATCCAAAACGGCGTTCATCACAGATTGGGCGAATTTCTGCTACGAAGTCATGCCGTTCGGCCTAAAAAACGCAGGGGCTACCTATCAGAGGTTGATGGATCAGATCTTCAGAGGACAGATCGGTTGGTCCATGGAGGTATACGTAGACGACATGGTCGTGAAGTCACAAACAGCCACAGACCACGTGCGACCTCAAAGAGGTCTTTCACCAAGTGCGCAAGTGCAACCTGCGCCTTAACCCTGAGAAGTGCGTTTTCGGAGTGCCGACCAGAAAATTTCTGGGATTCATGTTGACCGCCGAAGGTATAGAGGCCAACCCAGACAAGAGCGCCGCTATTGTCGAGATGAGGAACCCCAAGAATCTAAAGGAGATTCAGCGATTGGTCGGGCGGCTGACCTCTCTTGCGCGTTTTCTGCCCAGGCTCACCGAAAAAATTAAGCCGATTTTGAAAATCATGAAGAAGCAGACCGCATATAAGTGGGACGATCAATGCGAAGCGACATTTCAGCAGATAAAAGAGATGATCAGCAGTCCCCCAATTATGAGTCGATCGGTAGAGGAGTTGCCTCTGCAGTTATACCTATCAGTTTCGGACGACACGATTAGCGCGACCTTAATACAAGAGAATCCGGAGCAACGACCAGTGTATTTCATCAGTCGGGTGTTGCAAAGCGTAGAAACGAGGTATCAATTGATTGAAAAGATAGCCTTAGTGTTACTGACGGCCGCGCGCCGATTGCGCCAGTACTTCCAGAGCCAGCAGGTGATCGTCCGAACCGATCATCCCATAGCCAAAATACTTCGAAACCCGACCTGGCGGGAAGGATGATCGCCTAGTTGGTTGAATTATCTGAGTTCGGTCTCAAATATGAACCAAGAGGGTAAGTAAAGGGGCAGCATTTGGCGGATTTTGCCGTGAAACTCCATGGGCCAATCCCCCCGCCGGAACAAGCATGGGTCCTCTTCGTGGACAGCTCATCGGATAAACGTAAAGCCAGAGCGGAGATTGTCATCGAAGGCCCGACGATTTTACGGTTGATCACTCCCTACAATTCAAGTTCAAGGCGTCAAACAACCAAGCGGAGTATGAAGCACTGATCGCCGGACTGAGACTAGCGAAGGACCTAGGTGCAAGAAGAATAAGGTGTAATACCGATTTACGGCTCGTCATCGGGCAAGTACAAGGGGAATATCAAGTTAAAGACGACCTGCTGCTGCAGTATTATCACAAGGTGATGGACGCCCTCAAGGAGTTCGAAGAAGCGACCCTCCATCATATTCCCCGAGCAGAGAATGCCAAGGCCGATAGGCTATCCAAACTAGCTGAAGGAAAAGAAAAGGGTCAGTTGAAAACTATCATCAGGCAAACCCTGATGAGACCATCGGCAGGAGAATGCGCAGCAGTAGATCGGTCGGCGGACTGGACAAGCGAGATAAAAGAACTTTTAAGAAGATGCGACGCGGGGGAGGACGTCAAACCGATCGAGCGACGACGAGCGCTTCGATTCATTGTCATTGGGGAAGATCTGTACAAGCGGGTTTCACCGCACCACTCCTCAAGTGCCTATCAGGAGAAGAAGCGGAGTATGTCATGAACGAAGTCCACAATGGCATATGTGGTATGCACACCGGTCGGAGAACGATGAAGGCACGGATACTCTGGGCGAGTTATTATTGGCCGACCATGGAACAAGACTGCGAAGTCATGATATGCAAATGCGAAGGTTGCCAAGCCCATGGAAACGAAGTTAAGAGAGCCCCGACCGAACTACATAGCCTGACAGCCCCTTGGTCGTTCGCACAGTGGGATATGGACATCGTCGGGCCATTCCCTATCGGCCGAGCGCAAAAGAAGTTTATACTAGTCGCCGTGGATTATTTCACCAAGTGGGTCGAAGCCGGAGCCCTAGCCAACATCACCGCTCGACAGGTGCATTCGTTCGTCTGGCGAAATATTGTTTGCCGCTTCGGCCTGTTGCATACCATCATTACCGACAACGGCCGTCAGTTTATCGACAAGAAGCTGAAGGATTTTTATAAACAAGTGGGGATACGTCATGTGACCAGCTCGGTCGAGCATCCCTAGACCAACGGCCAGGCCGAAGCAATGAACAAGGTCATCGTGGCGGAGTTAAAAAAAAAGATTGAGGGAAGCCAAATGAGCGTGGGTGGATGAACTGCCGCAAGTCCTTTGGGCCTATCGGTGCACCCCACACGGGACGACAGGAGAATCCCCCTTCAACCTGACGTACGGAACCAACGCCATGCTACTAGTTGAAGTAGGAGAGCCGACCCTTCGGCGGGACATGCAAAACCTAGATGTAAACTGTGGACGCCTACGAGAGGAGTTGGATTGGACGACTGAGCGGAGAGAAAGAGCGGCCGTGCGAGCTGAAGCATGCAGGAGGATGGTGGCGAGGAGATATAATGCAAAAGTTAAACCAAGGAGCTTCATCTGAGGGGACCTAGTGTGGAGGAAGACCAACGAAACACGCAAAAAGTCAGCACAAGGAAAGCTGTCACCGAATTGGGAGGGTCCGTTCCGCGTGACCGAAAGCCTATAGAACGGAGCCTACCGGCTGGAATACTTGAGCGGCCGAGAAGTACCGAATACTTGGAACGCGTCGCACCTAAAAATGTACTACAGTTGACATTATAAATAAAACGAGCGTTTCCTACAAATTCCATTGACAAAACTGACCGACGGGGCTCCCTACGGGACCCGAGTAAAGCCTGACCGGTCAAGGCGCGGACTTCCACGAGGAAGTCCCGCTCGGTCAGCACCGATCCAAGCGATCAAATTAACCCCACGGGTAAATAAGTGACACGAGCTGTCCAAAGCGATCGAGGTGCTACGCCTACGATCTAAACAATTAAAATTGAACGCGATACCAAGGGTCAACCGTTCGGGTCAAATAAGCAAGAAAACATCGCAAGAAACAAGTCAAAAGTCGAGGGCCGATCGCCCAACTAATAGTCGATAGTAAGCGCAACCGACCGACGAAAATAATAGATTATTAGAAGTGAAATGGCCGATCGCCAGCGAGAAATGATAAAAATAAAAAGACGGCCGATCGCCAATACCAACATCGAAAGAGAAGCAAATCAACAGATAGGACAGAGGAAGCCAATTAATATTTACATACTGGTGTTTATAAAAAAATAACCTAATAACCGATCGAAAGCGATCGACCACGAGGCCGATCGGAGTCGATCGGTTATGTCAAAATATACAATGAAATTAAAAAATTAATTATCAGCGGGAGGATCGTTCACTTCATCTAGCCGCTCGAAAACCTTCTCCAGCTTCCCATCCACCACCCCCAAGTGTACATCGAACCGGTCGGGGGAACAGCGATAATAAAAGACAGCCTGGTCGACGGCGCTCGGGAAGCCCGCCTCATATTGAGCAAAAACTTGCTCATCGGCCACCTGCAGCTCGGCCTGATACTCCTTGGCTTTCCTTTGCCAATCTGTAGCTGATCCGACGGTGACCATGTGCTCCAACGTCAGATCATCAAAACGTCGTTGGAGCTTGCGAAGTTCCTCTGCCGCCTCCTTGGCCTTCGTCTGCTCCTCCTTTGCCCGATCATCGGCAGCCTTAAGTAGACTGACACACTTGGCATGCTCAGCCTTTATGTCGTTCAACCGGTCGAACTGAGTCTTCAGGTCTGACGCGGAGGCCTTCACCTCGTGGAGCTCCATCTTCGCCGCTGCGAGCTCCTTCTCCAAGCTCTCCATCCTGCTCCGGTCGGGGCGAGGAAACTTGGTGTATATCGCAGCAAGCCTAAGGGTCAGTTCCCTGGCTGTTCGGAGAGCCTCCTCTTCGGACACGTCCTTTAGCATTTCCTTGACACGAGGCCCCAGGTGGAAGGAGACCTCCTCGTCGAGCCGAACTTCGCTGCCAAGGAGAGCAGTAGCTAGCGACCCCGAAGCGATGGTAACAGGAGTTGGAGCCGTCGAGGGGGCAGTGGGGACGCTCTGGAGGGGCGCGACCTCCTCAGTGGCATCATCTTCCCTTCGTCGAGTCTTAGCGCGAGCCAAGAACTCAGCGTTGGAAACAGTCATCCGGGCCATGATATCTGCGAGGCAAGAAAAAACATGTAAGTTAATTACAACCACTAAGACGATCAAGAAGATCAGAACAACTAACCATAAACCGCCATCGGAAAATTCGGGGAGCGGAGGCATTGGATCAGCGGCCGCGGAGGGATCTTGTCGGGCAACGTCTTGAGGACGGCCAGGTCGGCCCGCTCGGCGGGAGTCAAGCGGTCTTCAGCCCAAGGATCGGTAGGTGGGGGAAAAGTCGTCCAGTATAAGGGGAACTTCGGCCGACCCTCCTCATCAAAAATGAACTTCCTTCCTCAACCAGGAATCGCGACCTTAAAAAAGCCGATCTTGAAACCTTTGTAGGAGGCGAGGTAAAGGGTGAACAAACTCTTGTTCGCCCCAAGAAAAGAGACCCAGCCTTTCGACGCTGTCGGTCGGGTCTTGTAGAAATGTAGAAACAGAGGCATAGTCGCTGTCAGACCGGCCGCTCGGCATAGAACCTCGATCGCCTGCATCGATGCCCAGGCGTTCGGATGTATCTGGGTCGACGCACATTGGATCTGACGAAGGACGACCATCTGCCAGTCGGCAAACGGCACAGTCAGACCCAAATCGTGGAAGAGACAAGCGTAGACGTAGAAGAACTCTAGCTTCGTCGCCCCCTTTCCGTGACAGACCCTCTCGTTACCGGCACACACCTTGACCCGAAGAAATCCGTCCTCCACCTCGTTGCCAAAAACCTTGGTCCGCTCAACCAGATCCCCAAGGTCATTGCCCCATCGGAACCTCGTCGCATGCGTACGCAGCTCATAGGGGGCCCAATCGTATCCATGTACTTCTGGCAGATTAGCCTGATCCCCCTCATCGCGAACGTTGATGTTGATGACGTCCCCACTCTCTTCCGAAGCAGCGATCTGCTCCGCTGCCTCGGCGACCGGTTGCTCGGCTTCTGGGCTGCCGCTGAGAAGGATGGGAGAATCCGTTGAACTTGACACTCCCCCGAGCGAGGTCCCCGAATCAGAAGAGCTGAACAGAGCGGAGATCGACCCGCCGCCCCCGGACGCCTCGACCGCCCCACCCGACAAACCGTCTGAACTCGATGCGCTAGAAGACATTCTTTACCTGCAGATAGAGAAACCGATCGGAGGCTCGGGTAGAAAGAGAGAGGAAAGTGTGAAAATAACAACAGCCACACATACCTATTTATAGGAGGACCCAGGGACACGTGGCAGCATCAGAACCACACGACCATGCTCAGATCAACGACCTATACTCCGCGACGCTTCAAATCCTAACTGACAGGCACGATCTACGATGCAAAATAACCGTCGAGAGACGCCGTCGGTCCATCGGCATTACGGTCTTGGTAAACCTTCTCGCTTCACTTACATCATCGCTCAAGGCTGGGGGTGCTTGTGTACTGTATGTCCCATCAGGCTATCGGCCAAGGCCAATCCTCAAGTCCATCGGATGAGGCTGGGAAAGCTTGCGTATAAAACATAACCATCGGTCGAACGGTCAGACGAATGAACTATATAGGACCATCGGCCAATCGATGTATATATTATAAATCGCATCATAGGAAACCATCGGTCGAACGGTTTAATAAATGAACTGCATAGGACCATCGAACAATCGGCGTATACAAATAAGTCATTGCATCGTCAGAAAGAATCGGTCGACCGGTCTCACAATCAAACCATGTTCTGGGCCATCGGTCAAACGGTAACACAAACAAGTGACATTCTGATCCGCAATGGAACATCGGTCGATCGGCCCCGTACGAACAGCACCGTAACCTAGTAAAGGATAATCGGTTGACCATATCATCGGTCGGTCAATCTTAAGATTCGCGCATTGTTTATATGCGTCCATCGGTCGATCAGCCACACATTCACTTGTTAAAATCAGGATATAACAGGCCCGGTCAAGCGACCATCGGTCGCACAGTCAAACAACACAAGCCAATTGGATTAATTAACGTTAAACGAGATCA
>Ga0214545_1010664_pt1 | contig 13180 bp, 5 predicted proteins | sample CNSS4metaG_FD_160064 | JGI IMG/M metagenome (GOLD analysis project Ga0214545, IMG submission 160064) | Root nodule microbial communities from cowpea collected in UCLA plant growth center, Los Angeles, California, USA - CNSS4 | ecosystem: Host-associated > Plants > Roots > Nodule | place: USA... | reverse complement strand
TATGACCTTGGGGATTTAAACGAGTTAGTATTACTCAAGATGAGATGTTCTTGAGTTACTTTGTTGGCCATGAGCTCATTTATCCTGACTAGTCACTACAAAATTAATCAATATCTTTATAAAGTATGATAAAATCCAGTTTTATGGATTTGGGAGAATTTTCATTTTATTTTATCTTATTACGATATGTTGTATATTTTTATGTGATGTTTGTCTCACTTCCCTATTTGATGATTGTGTGTAAAAAACAAAATTTTATAACCTTATCATAGATGGCTACTCCCAACATGTATGATCCTTCTTCGCCGACATTGTGGCTGTTTTCCTGGAGAACGCATGGTAAACCAATGTAGTGAATAATTTTGTGACATTTCAGGGAATAATAAACTCTACTAATATTTTTCTCTGCTCCAAACGCGTCGATTGTCATTGAAGGACAAATCAGAGTTACCTTCTATTTACCCCCAAGAGTCCACTTGAACCCTATCCATAACTTGTTCCCTCCACTTGTTTGAAAACTAGTATATGAGGGGGAAAGTGTAAATAAATAACACTTCTTCCTCTTTTATTGTAGGAAATATAAGATGTACTAAATGATGTGAATATAAGATGCATACAATATTGTAAATATATATATATATATATATATATATATATATATATATATATATATATATATATATATATATATATATGTAAATATTTTAAGTATATTTAGATATCACTGTATAATTTTGCCTCTAAATTTTATAAGTATATTGTTAAAAATAATAATAATGAATAAATAAATAGAATTTTTTTTGTCGTCACAATTGAAACATATACAAATACCTTATATAAATGACAATTGAGAAACAAAGTTTGCAAAAAGAAACTCGTGACATTAACGAGATAATATGGATAACTTATCAAAACGCAACAACAATAAAGCATTATAGAGAGTTTTATGAAGTGGATTCCAAGTCTAATTAAATTCTATAAAATCGGTTTATAAGTTTGAATTTGCACACCACAAGAAAAATACTAGATTACCAATGAAAATTTATTGATAAAAATTGTTAGTAAAAGAAAATTTTCAAACGAATTTTACCAATAGATTGTAAAATTTTAATTACCAAAAAAAGTACATGTCCATAAATTATTTGTCGCTAAAACCTGTCAATAAACTAAAATTGTTATTATCAACAGAAATATCCATCAGGGATGGATCTTTCAGTACAATCCTTTGAAAATATCAATCGGTAAATTATAATGTTTGTTACCGATGGATGTTTCCATCAATAAATTTCGTGGTAAAATGAGCACCAAGGTTCTAGCTTTGGGCTTTAATCATGTTGTGATAAAATCGGTTAGTAATTGAATTTTTTTAAAATTTGTCAATAAATCCATCGGTAATGATTCTTTTTAAATTTGTAGATAAATTCGTTAGTAACTGAATTTTTTAAATTTTTCGTTAGTAATTTAATTTTTGTGTAAAATTTGTCATCATTGTATTTTGTAATTTTGTCAATAAATCTGTCATTAAAGTGCGCATCAATTTTTCTTTCAAATGTGACAAAATATTTGTTATAAACTAATTAGAAATGAGTGAGAAAAGTTGGAGAATCGAGAGAAGGGGGGAGAGGAGGAGAAGCAAGAGGTGATGGTAGCGGCAACTACGTCGGAGGATTAGGGGGAGGAAAAGGAAGAGAATGAGAAGGAAGAATTGGCATGCTAACGGAGGAGAAAGAAGAAAAAGTAAAAAAAGAGAGAAGACAAGATCATGATATTTAGGGATGACCTATATCAGTGATTACGGATAGATAATTACCGATGAATTATGGATGTTAGTAAATTTCGATGGATTTTTCTATTCGACAATAATTTTTTATTGACAGACTTTGTTCGTCGGTAATTTTTTGTTGTAGTGACTCTCATTTATATATTGTAAATTCATATTATCTCTAGTTGATATGAGATTTTCAACACATCATCTTATGTTGATACATATATCTCTAACATCAAACTACATATTATTGGGAATTTCAACAATAGGTACCACGATGGTCCCAACAAATAATAACAAATCTTGTTAAGTTAGACTTTGATACCATATAAACAAATAGATTTTAAATTTAATTCAGCTCTTCCATACTGATTTGTATAAGATGAAATGTTCACCTTCTTGTATACTATAAATTCATCTTATCTTTAAACTATATAAAATTTCCAAAAGTTATGAAGCAACTTTGGATAGCGGTAGTCATAAAGCAAGATGTGAGCACAACGGGATGCAATGACTATAATGCGCAACTAGCTAGGTAAGGGGTTTGTGACATAGTAGGAAAGGAAGCGAAGTGGATGAAGATGACAATGAACTCCAAACATACAATTACGAAAACACAAACCATTAAAAAAGAAAAAGACGAATGAGTAATAATGTAAAGAAGTATTTAAAAAGAAAAAATAAACCTTTTACATAGATTCTTTGTAACCAATATAAAATTTTACTCTCACGTTAGATGCAATAATGATCTATCGAAAAAAAAAAAAACTTTTTATCTGGTTTCTTATATAATGGACTTAAAAACATCAGTATTTATTTATCTAAACATTATCATGCATTTTTTTGGTATTTTCTTACCAATAATATGGAAAGTTTGACATAAATGATTTTTTTTTACGAGTGATAATATTTTATAGTTAATCTAACCCTAAAGTGTACCGGTGTTTTTCTCCTATGTTGTTTGATGAATCTTCTGATCACTTGCAAAATTCTGGAACAGCATGTTCAAAATTCAATAAAATGCCACGTCATTCTTTAGCGATCTTTCGTTGCATTTCTAAAAGCCGACAAATTGTATGAACTATATATCATCTATTTTGTCATGTTATTTCGACAGAAAACCATGATATTAAATATATGTATATGAGCCATCTTCCATGTGCTATATATATATATATATATATATATATATATATATATATATATATATAATTCTTCAAATTTGTCAGGTTATTATAGGACTATCTATTTATGCAAGCATGATTTGGACATATTAAATGCATAAGAAAGCCAACTTTTGGAATGAATTAGAAGGTAGAAGGAAACACAAAGAGACACATTTGAAGAACATTCACATGCTGTCATACTAAACTGTTACTAGTATTTTATTCGATTTAGTGAAGCATTATTCCATCAATCATTCAAGGATTATTCTTGATCTCCTCGAGATTAGACAAAAGAAAAGCCAATCAACAACCACTGTTCACTGTCCATTCAAACAGACAGACCGTCCTCTCCTCTTTTTCTTCACTACCTCGTTATTGGCAGAACACCCTCCTTTTATACACTTCCCTCTTTTCTTTTTTTCACCTTCTTTTCTCTTTGTCTTTCCATCATCAAGTTTTGAGCTTATTTGTCACAAAAGCAATTATTCCATTCACTGTGATTAAAGCTACCTTGTTGCTTTGCAACATATTTTATAGTACCACAAGATTGAATAGAAGCAGCTTTTGATAATCCACATAACTTTTACATACATACCAAAGAGAGAGAGAGAGAGAAGAAAGTTGCATCACATGCAATCCACTTTCACATGCAAAGCCAAAATTTCCCTCGGCAACAAGAAAGGCACAAAACCCTCATCATATCAATGGCGCAGACACTAGTCTTGGTGTCCTCAAATGCACTACCATGAGCTACCACTATATATATAAATATATATCTGCATCTTCCTCATACTACCACTATCTTAGCACTAAAAATTCATGATCCCAGTTGAACCAACCAAACCCCATTTAAGTTATTTCTCCCAACCATAACCAAAATACTGAGATCCATCAAGTTAGGTTTAATCAAAACTCCAAATTCTCTAACCAAAGTTTTGGAAAGATGAGAGCAGGAGTTTGCAGCATACAGCTACAAGCTTTGACACCAGAGGCTGCAACCCTAGTTAAACAAGCTGTTACTCTTGCCACAAGAAGAGGACATGCTCAAGTCACACCTCTTCACATTGCTACTGTCATGCTTGCTACTTCCACTGGCCTTCTCCGCAAAGCTTGCCTTCAATGTCACTCTCATCCTCTCCAATACAAGGCATTAGAACTTTGTTTCAATGTTTCCCTCAACCGTTTACCAGCCTCCACACCAAGCCCTCTTCTGAGTGCTTCATATTCCACCACTCCCTCACTCTCCAATGCCTTGGTTGCAGCCTTCAAGCGAGCTCAGGCTCACCAACGCCGTGGATCCATTGAGAACCAGCAGCAACCCATTTTGGCCTTGAAGATTGAGGTGGAGCAGCTCATAGTCTCTATCCTTGATGACCCTAGCATTAGCAGGGTCATGAGAGAAGCTGGTTTTTCAAGTGCCCTTGTCAAAACCAGGGTTGAACAAGCTGTTTCGATGGATGTTTGTTCACAAGAACAAGCTTCCGAGCAAAACACCACCAAGCTTCAAGTTCTTGGTGGCAGCAACACGTCCCCACCAAGATCTTTTAGCCAATTTGGAGGCTCATTCATCAAATCTATGGACCATGTTAGTGATGAAGTTGCTGGTGTAGATGATGTAACCAGTGCTTTGAATGCACTTGTGAGCAAGAGGAGAAACACGGTGATTGTTGGGGAGAGTCTTGCTAGTGCTGAGGGAGTAGCTAGGGGAGTGATGCAAAGGTTGGAGAGAGGGAATTTTGTGCAATTTGTGAGTCTTCCTCTTTTCTCCTTCAGGAACATTAGCAAGGAGGAGGTTGAAAGGAAGCTGCTAGAGCTTAGAAGCCTGGTAAAAAGTCATGTGGGAAGAGGGTTTATTCTATACTTGGGTGATCTCAAGTGGTTGTTTGAGTTCTGGTCAAGTTATTGTGAGCAAAGAACAAACTGCTACAGTTCTGTGGAGCACATGGTGATGGAGCTTAAAAAGTTAATCTGTGGAAATGGGGAGAATGGTAGATTATGGCTGATGGGGATTGCAACTTTTAGAACATACATGAAGGGCAAAGCATGTCACCCCTCCCTTGAAACTATTTGGGATCTTCACCCTTTCACAGTTCCAGTTGGTAGCCTGAGCCTGGGTTTAAATTTTGATAGGTAACTAACTGTAAATCATTTTTATTGTTTTTACCTGTATAGTTTCATATAGTTTAGAAGTCAAGGCTTAACTATGTATATATATCATTCTTATGGTTACTACCACACTTAATTTCCTACATTTCTCTGCTTGGAATGCTTTTACTGCTATTATTATTATTACAAGTGAATGCCTCGTAGTGATATATACTTTGGTTTTGTTTTTCTTTTGTTTCAGTGATTTTCAAGTTCAGGAGAGAAGCAAGGCAACATTCAAGGACGAATCTTTTGAAGAACGGGCCAAAGTGCGCAAACATTTAACTTGCTGCAGAGATTGCTCATTGAATTTTGAAAAAGAAGCTAAAAGCATCGCCAATAGTATTACTATAAGCAAGAGAGATTGCACTACCAGCTTGCCAACATGGCTCAAAAATTGCAAGGAAGAGAGAAGTCACGTGATGGATGATCAGGTAATTATCACAATTAGTTAATCATTCTTCATTCAAAATACTCAATGATAAGGTATTAATTTACGAGCAAAAGTCTTTACATGTTTATGTGTTTTTGTTTTGAACCAGGAAAATGCTAAGCTTAAGGAAATCTGCAGGAAATGGAACTCATTCTGCAGTTCGGCACATGGTTATCCCTCCAATATTGAGAAACAATTTTTGTTCATTTCATCTTCACCTTCACCTTCACCTTCGTCCCCTACTTCAGCCTCTTCACATGAAAGAAAATCTAGCTTCAATCTTACACACCTAAATTGGCCAGTCATTTCTGAACCAAAAGAAGTTTCTAAAGAATGTCAGTTGTACACTGAGACTACTGTGAGTGATGAGTGTTATGAAGGAAACTTGATAATGTTCATGCCAGAGAGAAACATTCCAAAGCCAGATCTTTTGTCTAATCCCAATTCTAGTCCCAATTCTGCTTCTTCAAGTGAGGCAGCGGAAGGTTTGGATAGCACTCAAATGTTCAAGGAGCACAATGACGAGAATCTAAAGATTCTCAGCGATGCATTGCAGAAAAAGGTTCCACAAAATAAAGAAACGGCTAAGGAGATTGCAAGCACTGTGCTTCTTTGCAGGTCAGGGATGAGAAAAGAAGAGAATCATCACTTGGTGAAGAGAGAAGATAGACAAGAAACTTGGTTTTTCTTTCTAGGTATGGATTCTGGAGCAAAAGAAACGGTCTCAAAAGAGCTAGCTAAAGTTGTCTTTGGCTCTTACACCAACTTTGTCCCCATTGGTGTAAGCAGTTTTTCTGGTGGTGATTCCACGAACGAGGAGTCCAAAAATAAAAGACCAAGAGATGAGTTTGGAGGCAGTTATCTTCAGAGGTTTGGGGAAGCTGTGAATGAGAATCCTCATAGGGTGTTCTTCATGGAAGATTTGGAGCAAGTTGATCACTTTTCGAAAAAGGGTGTGAAGAAAGCTATTGAAAATGGAACTATAACCCTTCCTTGTGGTGAATCTGTGCCTCTCAAGGATGCCATTGTCATTTTCAGCAGTGAAAACTTTAGTTCAGCTCCTGCAAGAACTACTTCTCCATCTTCTGATGAAAACATGGATAAAGAGAATCTTAATAACTCAGAAGAGAAAACTCCATGCCTTTCTTTGGATCTGAACATGGCCATTGAAGTTGATGCGCAAAAAAATGTGCATTTAGATGAAGCCACTGCTGAGATCGCAGAGTTAGTGGATAAGCAAATTAAGTTTCATGTATGAATAGAGAAATAGTTTTCTATGTTTTTTTTTTCTTTTGGGTGCATACATATATTTTCCACTTGTTTAGTGTTGCTTAGTTAGACAGTGGTGAGGGAAAGTAAAGCAATATATATAGGTACAGTTTAATGTTTAATTTTAACTTTTGAATGGGGGTGGTAAAGTTAGGGGATGCATCTGTATATATATGTTTAAGTAATCTGATCTTAATTTTTCATGCAATAGTGTGCCTATTGTTTTATGTTAATAAATTATGCATTTTCATTAATCTTATCATTTATTTGCATTCTTACTTTGAATATATATGTATAAATGGATAAATCAATGATCATATATAACATTGGCGTTTAAGCGTGACACAGAAAGTTAAAGATCAGTTCCAATTTTAAGCAAATTAATTGTATGATCGTATGTAACCATTGGTGTTTAATTAGCATGCACAGAAAGTTAAAAAAAAATGTTCCAATTATATTTCTAGATATTCAGAGTGCTTCAGCATGTGAAGGCGTATATAATTTTGATTATTTAATACAGTTTTAATTATTCACGCGTTTGAATAACAAAAAAAAAAAATGATGTCTTTTACGACGTTCTCATATGTAATCTATATTGATAAAAATTATCCTCAATATGAGAAAAATCAATAGCTGATAAAGATAAGATTTATTATGCTAAGATCCGTGATTGAAAGAGTAAAAAAGTTGAAAAACAAAATGGTGTCTAAGATAAAAACTACCTTCTTGATAATGTTTGTGTGTTTAGCCAAGAGACATTTCGAACTATTAACTAAATAATTCTTTTTTAGTATTTTCTGTTTTTTTTTAAGTATATTTAATTAAAAAAAGTTGAACATTTTTTTAAATATTTTAAAAACAGGTTAAAAATTAAAAATAAGAAAATTTTAATTAAATTTAAGTTCCACATAAATTTTGGGTATTTTTAATATAATTTCTTTTAAATTTCAATTGTGTATATCTCCTTTAAATTTCTTATTAACTAGGGGATCTAGCGGTTATTTTAGATCGTTTTGTTTATTTAATTTTACATGTTAAAAGATATGGGATTTTGTGATTAATTTAATATACTTATATCAATAATGAGAACAATAACGGTCTCATGATCAATTTTAGTGATGATGTGAAATCATCGTAAAGTTTTTGAAGTTAACATCTATTATTAGATAGATAAAGTCATTTTAAAGTATGTAAGTAGGTTCATATTTTATCTTATAAACTAATTCTGTGAGATTGAGTTAAATTTCTAATTTACTTTTTAATATGATATCAAAGTATCGTTAAAATTTATCCTAACAAAATTTGTTCTTTGTTGAACATATTATTTTATCTGTTATCAGGTCACTATCAGATCACACATTAATGTTTAGCTTCATACACGAAATTTGTATACCTTAATGTAAAGGGAAAAGAGTGTTGGAAGTTTGTTTTATGAAATTGAGTTAGGATTAAAGTATATTTCTTAAAAAAAAGTATAATGGCATCGTTATTTAATATGTTTTCAATGAAATTTAAAGGTCACTTTCATTTTACATTAACCAATATTCACAAAACCTCATAGATGATACCACATCATTCAATCAATGGAAAAAATAAACAACAAAGATTAAATGAAAATAAACAAATTTTGAATTCTCCATAAAACAAAAATTTTTAATATAGATTTAATTAAAAATACCTAAATTTATGAAAAACTTAAATTTGATTAAGCTAAAAAATATCATTTTCATTTTGTAATGTGTTTGTCCTGTTCTTTTTGCAAGTAAAAATATTTTCCGAAACAAAGCACGACATAGAATTCATTCATTGTCTAGCAATAAATTAGCTTAGTGTCTTAACAATAATTATTGATAATAATTAATATATTAAAAAAATTTAAAAATAGTTATATAAGTGGATGATTGTTTCATTAATTGATTAATAATCTAATTTATTGATAACAGTAGTGAATAAGGAAGGGTACAAGAACTTTAACAAGTCTTAAACATACTAGGAACATATCTTATTCCTATGTCTTGGTAATAAAACCACTAAGATGTGTTCATTATTAACCTCTAAACTAAGATTATTTACTCCACGTAAGTGGGCACATGAGATATGTTATTCCTTCCCACTTTATCTTATAGACAGTTCAAACAAGTCTTTTAAGGAAATGAGACTTGTCAAAAGGGTATATGCATCAAAGAATGATTCATAGCGTAAGCATTCAGCAAAGGAAAAGGGTTACTAACTTCTCAAAGTACATAAAAAAAAAAAAAAAGCACTTTTCACAATCAATAAGTCAAAAGTTAAATTCGTTTAAAGCTCATGCATCAGGATCTAATACTTCAAATACCAAGCAAATTATAGAGAATAAGTAATAAATGAGTGTGTCCATGTTATGTTTATGCATGATTTCGTATTGAATCTTAATTCCCATGCATGAACATATATATGTTTTTTATTCAAATTAAAATAAAATGTTTCATTTCTCTAATAGTAGCCAATAAGAGAAAGATTAAGGAAAGAAAATGAAAGAAAAAAGAAGGTTTGGTAGAAAAACAGAAAAGAACAAAAAAGTTGAAGATATTATGACTAAATCATAATTCGTACATTTTTGTGTATTTAACTTAGTGAGACAACCATTCCGTACTAATGTTCCTTGAGTCAAAGCAGAGACGATGTTGAGAAATGTTTAGCCATTCAACCATGAGTCATGAGTGAAGGTAAGTGCTTGGGACACCTCGTCCTTTATTATTCTTGATGTACCTAAATAACCTTACAAGAATTTTAACTAAATATTTTCCTTTGGTGCTCTCTGGTGTACTTTATGGAAATTGCCAAAAGTACCCTCTCTTCTTTACTAAATAAAAAAATGCATAATATTGTAGTTTCAAATCATGTTTCAGGTTATCACAAGACTGTCACCGTAAGAAAATCATATTAGTAATTAAATTTTGTGACAAAATATAATTAATTATTAAAGTGACCAATTTAAATACTAATTTATAAATTAAAATTATTGGTAATTAAAATAGTTTTTAAATTAGTCATTATAATAAATTGTTTTCTAAATTAATTATTAACATAAGTTATCAAAAGAATTGATCTTTAAATTTGTATAAATTGATCACTAATGAAGTAAACAGCAGTCTCTTTACTGGTTAGGAAAAACAATGACGCGAGAACGAAAATGTGAAGGTAAGGTAAAAAGTTTGTAAGTTTATTAGTTAGTGACCAAACATAAAATGTGACTTTTTATATTTGATGTGTAGTCATATATAAATTTATGTCTTGTTTGAGATATCAAACGTAACAAGTCACATTTTAAGTCTGATTCCCGAGATATGTAAATAATGCCGTAATAATTATAACAATGTCATTGCATATTTTTTAAATTAATTACCTCTATGTCAGACTTAAATTCAAAGACGTAAAAAATTCTTTTTATTAGTATTTAGTATCAAAATTGAGATGAATTTAGACAGTACATGCCTAAATAGATTTATTTTTCATTCTTGATAAGAATATAATTGAGTATAAAGACTTTTTATTTAATTATTAATTGTAGTATTTAGTATAGTATGTAATTTAAAAATATTAATAAAATATGAAAATATATAGATAAAATAATTCACATATATTATTTTTTTTAAATGAGCGCATAAAATAAAAGGAAAGTTCAAAATAAAATACTTTCAGATAAAATGTCATTACAAGTTTTTACAAGATTTATCATTCACAACCTTCTACACATTATTTTGGTAGAACTAAATGTCAATATATATATATATATAAGGTTATAATTTTTGTGAAACCACTTTTAAATATCACTTTTAAGGAGAAAAACATGTTCAAACAGAGTCATGTCTTAAGTGAAATACACTCTTCGGTACCTTGTTCATATCCTTGTAAGCCACATCGCCATGAACAGATCTCTTAATGCCATTTTTACACCACCATGTTTTTCACACTTCAACGGTGTAATAACTACACCATTGTGTCAACACAAAAATTATAATAACAAGTTTTAACTTTTTTTTCATTTGAATTTAATTTTTATAGTCTTTAACTAAATATTAAAATATTTATTTATCTTTGCATTAGTAAAAGAAGACTGTGTGAAAGAAACACTGTAATATGATTTGTGGACAATAATTGTTACATGATTTGAACCAGAGCATTTCTTCGACACTTTTTTACTATGCATCATAAGAACTTTTTTCAACTAATTTGGAAAAATCTACCACATATAAAGTATAATTCCTCTTTCTTCTTTTCAAAATCGCCCTTTAAGTTACTTTAACTTGTAAAAGAATAAAAAAAAAACGAATTATCATAATTACTAGCATGCATTAACCAAAAAATTTAATTATTTAATCCTTCGTGTTTAAGAGACAAAAAGGGCAAAAGAAATAACATAAAATAAAAATTTGATCTTTAAGCTTTTAAATTTTCTATAATTTAATCCAAAGGGAAGTTCCTTACCTACCTTACAAGAAACCTATACCTTCCTTTTTCCCGAAGATTGTGGAACTTCTCAATTCTATATCCTAAGGTTTATTAAAATTTTCGACAACAATATAAATACATTTAATTATTTATTTATATGTATGACTCAAACATAAAGAAAATTATCCATTGGGAAATTTGTTTAGGGTTTATTTTTTGTATTTAATTGAAAAAAAAATTAGTACAAATTGAAAATTCATTGAAACTGAAAAGTTGAGAATTGAAAAATCAAAAAGTGATAATTTGGTAATTCAAGGTTTAAGGTTCAGCAAAATTAAGTGACCAAAGCGTATAAAATCATGTAAAAAAACACACTTATGAATACATGAGTATATAACAATTAATAAATTTATATATAAATATTTATTATTGATGTTAGTAATCATATTATGTAATATATATATATATATATATATATATATATATATATATATTTAGCAAAAATCTTTCACTTGAGCGAAGATAGAAGTGAGAGTAAATGTTGATTTCTTTATAGATTGTCTCACTTAAGCAAAAATGATAGAAAATTAACTCCATGGTTAGCTTAGGTTTATATTGTATATCTCTTGTAAGCTTTGAAAGAAGGAAAGCTACTCCATACTCTTCTTGTATACATCATTATGAGCAGCTAACTTCTTTCTAATTGGGATTGGATGTAACTTCTAAACTTTGTATAGTGCACTTGGTTTGATATATATTATGCTCTTGTCTTTACGTGTTAGTTATTTAATTTGATGACTTGATCACTTATCATACTTCATCAGCACTAGATAATAAAGACATGTGGTTTAGTGTTTAGATCCAATCAAATATCCTAATACTTAGCATATACCAGACATGGATATGCGACTTTAGTTGATTTAAAGAGTCTTGTCTTAATGCAAGGGTTCCTTCACCTAGATGGGGACATCCTACGTCTGATACCCTTAGATTGTAATACTACACTAGTGCAGTAAGGGCTTTTTGCCTCGGTTATTTTCCTCATTTTGCCTCGGGTCTGGAACCGAGGCATATTGGAACGAGGCCTAAAGGCACCTCTTTTGGTCTCGGTCGTTACCCGAAGCCATAGAGTTCCTTTTATGCCTCGGTTCTAAATGAACCGGAGCCATAATGTTAAGCTTCCTCGCCGGCGTCACGCTCAGCAGCACCACCGTGACCGCGAGTTCCGGCACCGCAACAGTAGCCTGCGTTCCGCAACAGCAACAACAATGTCTGGACCTGCAACCACCAAGGCAGCACCTGCAATGTTCACCATCAACACAGATCCACTGCCTGCACGTGAGCCAGATTCGAACCATCATCAACGTTGCGTAGATCTACAACTGCGACCAACACCTCCATTGCAGCAGCGAGAGCAAGACGAATTCTCTGCAACGCTCCAACACTGATATGCACCATTAACGTTCACGCAAAGCTTCATTGCGCCGCGACACACAACCTGCAATAGCAGCGTCAACGAGCCATGGAACCTGCATTATTAGCCACCGCAACTCCACCATCTCCGTCGCACAGCCACATCACAGGAGAAGAAGAAGCACAGGCAGCAGCGCATCCAACCATCACCACCGCGCCTGAAACAGCCATGCCAAAGGGAGAAGAGAAAGGGTACTGTTGCAAAGAGGGGCGCGGGGAAGAAGAAGAGAAAGGGGGCTCGCGAATTTGGTGTCCTAATTAAACCATATGGCCTCGGTTATTAATTGAACCGAGGCATATAGCCCTATTTGGCACCGATTCAGACCCACCCGGGGCCAAAGAGGTAACGACTAGTGGGTTTTTGGCTTCGGGCCTATGTAACCGAAGCATATGAGCCTCCTTTGGCACCGGTTTTTGGCGAACCGAAGCATATACCTCTCTTTTGCTTCGGGTTAAGCTGAACCGAGGCATAAAAGTTGTCTGAAATTGCAAAAATGC
>Ga0214545_1010661_pt1 | contig 13184 bp, 11 predicted proteins | sample CNSS4metaG_FD_160064 | JGI IMG/M metagenome (GOLD analysis project Ga0214545, IMG submission 160064) | Root nodule microbial communities from cowpea collected in UCLA plant growth center, Los Angeles, California, USA - CNSS4 | ecosystem: Host-associated > Plants > Roots > Nodule | place: USA... | reverse complement strand
GTAAGGGTCGGGGATCGTGTGCTGGTGTCCGGAAGCCTCGGCGACCATGGGGTGGCGATCATGTCAAAACGTCAGAACGTCGCTTTTCAAACCGAAATCGTCTCGGACTCAGCAGCGTTGCATCATCTCGTAGCGGTCATGATTGCCGCCGGCGGTGGCGGCATCCGGGTGATGCGCGACCCCACGCGCGGCGGGCTCGCTGCGACTCTCAACGAGATTGCGCATCAATCCGACCTCGGGTTCCATTTGCAGGAATCAACCATTCCGGTGAAGCCTGCGGTTGCGGCTGCCTGCGAACTTCTTGGACTAGAGCCGATCCATGTCGCCAACGAGGGCAAGCTCGTTGCGATCGTCGCGCCTGATGCGGCCGATGCCGTACTTGCTGCCATGAAGGCGCACCCGCTCGGGTCCGATGCAGCTGATATTGGCGAGGCGGTGGCTGACGATCACAAATTTGTGCAGATAACCACCTGTTTCGGCGGCCGACGCCTCGTCGACTGGCTGTGGGGCGAACAATTGCCTAGGATCTGTTGAACAGGGTGCGCACTCTGCGGCTGACGGCGTTTCAGAAACGTCCACTGATACAGCTCCTTCACGCCTTCGACGTCCACGACCTCGGCGGTGGCCCGCAAGACGTGGCAGCGAAGGTGCTCGCCTCCGACCACGCCCACCGTCCTTCGGTCGAGTGGAAGGACTCGCATGCCCGTCGCAAGGCTAACCGGCTCATTCATGATTCCACCGCCCTGGTCGAGCGCGGTTATCTGAAACTTCTACGCGGCGTGTGAACGGCCCCAATCCCCAAAGCCATCGTCCCGGTAAATTAACCCGCGCCCGCTGGTAGCGACTGGCTTCCCATGGTTGCGACCCTGTTCCTCGAGAAGGCGCTCGATCGGCGCAACGCTGATCGTGCACGGCCGCAACTCGCACGAGCAGCAACCGAATCCGCCTAACTGCCGCCGACTCCCATACAGCCAGCCTCAGCAGCGGAAGAGGCCGACCGGAAGGTCGTCGCCCACAGAACGAGCGTAACTCTCGAGAGCGAGCCTGTGGCTGCCAACTGGCTGCCACAGGGATGAACCACGACTTCACGGGAGGTCCGGCGAGAAGTTCGCAAGTTGAATTCAGGCTACAGCTCTTCTAGTATTGCCGTATACAGTAGTCTCGAACTGAAGATAGCTTCCGACCGAAGGTTGGGTCGGCAAAGGGCAAGATCTGTGTTGCCCGGTAGCCGCCAATCCCATTTCAGCGGTCGATCCAATAGCAAAGGTTGGCGCGACCGGCCTAGGTGAGCGCACCAGCGAGGCGCCCCGTAACGGCATCCTGCTCATTGACCATAAACGTGAGAGCCCAACCCTTCGGCATTCCCGGGAAGAACTCGGCATAATTCGACAGATTTGGGATGACGCTTGGCAGGCCTTGATCTTCATGCTGGCAGGCAAGCCGTTTCTGGCCGCCATCTCGACTGTCTCCTTCTTGAGGACGCGCCGCACGAGCCCTGTCCGTCGTTCAACCACATACGGATGAACTTGGCACAATCCAGGGCCGTCGAGTAGAGGCCGTGCCCTCCCATGTGGACCTCGGGGTCCTGCGGAAGAATGAAATCGGCAAGCGCCGTGAGATTTCCGTCATCGTCCCGCTGGAATGGGTCATGGTGAACGCCGAGTCCTCCATACCGAGGGGCTCGAAGATGCGCTCGTTCATGACCTCTCCGAGTCGCTTGCCGGTGATCGCTTCGACCACCTGACCGGCTCAGTCGATGTTGGAGCCGTACTCCCACTTCTCGCCGGGCCCGAACAAGCGATGCGGTGATAACGCTGGGTTGGCCATGCTCCTGAGCGAGCCGGTTGTAGGTCTCGTTAAAGAAATTGTAGCCACGCCCGCTGTGTGGAGCAGCAGCATGCGCGTCGTGACGTTGCGGTTCGGCGGACGCAGCTTGGGGTTGCCACTGTCATCGAAAGCCCTCGATCACCTGCAGCTTGCCGATGGCCGGCGCATAGGTCTTTGCCGGAGCGTCGAGGTCGAGCTTGCCTTCCACCAGTTGCAGGCACGCCGTCCCGGTGATCGCTTTGGTGGTCGAGAAGATCGCAAAGACGCTATCGGTCGTCATCTCCTGGCCGCCGCCGAGCTGCCGCTTCCCCGCGGCTCCTTCATGGATGTTTTCCGTGCCGATCGGTTGTCACTGCCACCACGGCGGGAACGCCAGGCGCTGAATTGACCGTCCTCTTCAGCACGTCATCGCAAGCCGATTTCAAGTCCGTCGTTCTGCTTTCCTCCTCATGTTGGCATTACCGTCGGCGTCGCCGGAGAGGGCTCTGCGAAATTTCGCCCTCGCTGCGTGTGTCAATCGGCAAAGGATGTCTATGATCGGTGATTTTCCATATCGCAGCGGCTTTGAGGACTGTTCAGGCTAGGGTGGTGGGTTTACCTAAGGCTGCGTGGCAGGCGACTTTCAGGGAGGGGGAACGTCGACGTTGAGGCAGGCTCTGCTGTTTGACCCCAAAGGAGATCCGATCCGGCAAGACCACAAAGTCTTGTCAACGACTGGGACGAGATCCGCGACTGGTCGAACCAGGTCTATATGCCACACCGCGTATCCCCCACGGCCAAGCTGGCCCGCCCCGGATTCCACTATGCACTCGGCGCAGATCGGGCGGATTACTGTCACCCGCTTTGCCTACGGCATTCCCGTCAATATCACGGAGTCGCAGGACGCGGGCCATGCGGTTGTCCTGACAACGATCGGTGACAACGCAACGCACTTCGTCGATGCGACCCGAGCTGAGGCAATCGCCATCGGCGAGAGCTCCGCCGTCGATTGCAGCCGAACAGACTACAATGTCGACTTCGATCCTGATCATCTCCAGCTCAATCTGACCATTCCGCACAGCGTGCTCGAGCGGGTTTGTCGCGACTGGTTCGGCTTCGTGCCGGACAATGTGCTCTGCCAATACAAGACCCGGATCGGAGGCAACAATTCGAGCTGGTTGGCTTTGATGGAATACATCGTGCGCTGCATCACCGATGCGCCCAGCTGTCTTTGCACGTGACCGCGTCGGGCGACACCTCGAGCAGACGATCTGTATCCACTTGTTGAACGAATGGGCCAGCCGCGCCGATCTGGACCGAGAGAACCCCCGCAAGCGGCTTGCCCCTCGCGCGGTCAGGCTTGCTGAACAATATATGGCCATCATGCGCCGAGTGCATTTCTTCGGGAGTAGCGACATGCAAGGCGTCAGGCGCGATCTGTGCGGTTCGGCTCCGGGACAGAGCGTGTCGAGTGTGGCCTATGCCTGGGCTACATAAACCTAGGCGAGTTCGCGCGCGCTTACCGCGCACGATTTGGCGAGCGACCACCGGAAACGCTCTGGCGCCGTTGACTCCCCAGACCATCGTCGGCTCCGCACCCGCTTGCTGTTTGAGTTTAGCGCCACGTCTCGGCGTTTGCTGGGCCACGGACAGCGGGTCGGCTGGCTCAGCCCGGCAAATTGCGCCGCCTGCCCAATTATGATGATGCATCGATCCCGGGCGCTCCCGAACTTGAGGCCAGATCACGTCGAAGAACGCGAGGAAGAACTAGGATCTGTACCTAATTAGCGAACCCTGATTGGTTCGCACCGAGTTGATTCGGCGCAGTGGACTTCGATGCGCAAAGGGCTGTTCTGGCTCAACGACAAGCAGTGGCCTCAGATAAAGCCGCATCTGCCCACGAACCAGCCTGGCCCGGCGCGCGATGACGATTGACGCATCATCAGCGGCATCATTCACATGCTTCAGTGCGGCGCACGCTGGCGCGATTGCCCGCCAGACTATGTTCCGTACACGACGATCTGCAATCGTTTTAATCGCTGGGCCAAGCGCGGACATTGGCAGGCGATCTTTAAAGCACTCGTCCGCTGCGGCAACAGCGCCCTTCCGTATCCGGGCGGGGCTTCGTTCATTTCGTTTGATCCTTGTGAGGCTGGCGTGACGTTTTGCGGAATAGCCGCGGCATGAGGTCTTCGATCCTGCTATGGGGATGCCGTTCAAGTACTTTGAAGGTCTGCTGCGAGATAGACAGTAGCTTTCTGCGTCCGAAAGCCGATATGAGAAGTAGGAGAGTATATCTTTGGAGGAAGGCGCGGAGCTCGCGCCGGGACTGCCGTTTTTGAGACGATACCGACAAAGTTGGTGGGATTGTCGTGCTTGAAACCAAGTTCAGGTGCTTCTCGGCCTCGGGCGGCTGGAGATTCCATCTGCTTTGATTGGCCTGCCTCTTGCAAAGTTCAGGCAAGTCGCAGACGCGATCTCTCATGTGACTCTTTGAGACCAAATCCAGCGCTTCGTAGCTTCCGTCCAGTTCGCAAGAGCTTGGCCGGCCGACCCAGTCCAGGACATGCCCCTAAATAAGTCGCTCCTCCTCGCGCATCACTCTCCATGACATGTTATCCTCGGCGTTTCCCCATACCTTAGTGGCCAGCGTGTCGGCAGGTGATCCTTTTCTTTGGCTTGAGAGGAGGAAGGCGCCGCGCGCATTGAGGTGGGCTCGCAAAGAGACCCGTAAGACACTAGTGACCCTACAATCGGATTGGCGCTATAGGCGCTTCCACCAGGGCGCGCTCACCATCAGGAAGGGCCGAGACGACATCCCGAAGGTTTCCTTGGGATGGCGCGGCCTAGACAATTTCACCCGAGACGAGAAGCACGTGCGCGGCATCTGGCGTCGTACCACGCTTGATAGCTATCGTACCAAAGAGCCGCAATGGGAAACTATTTTGGACGTGGACGCGTTAGCTGCGAAGGAGAAGAAGAATTGGGTTTTTAACGGAGACACCAGATGCCTGCAGCCCGAAGAGCGGCTGTGCTTGGTCAAACTTTTCGATGGCGGAAGGGAAGCTGCATTTGTACGCGAGTTTGACCAAGATATGAAGGCCTTCGTCAAAACCGGCTTCAATCTCCCTGAGGGAAAGCAGGATGTCGACTGGGTAGACCGCGACACTATTCTGGTTGCGCGAGATTGGGGCAAAGGGACCATGACACGTGCCGGTCATCCCTTCGTCTTGAAGGAGGTCAAGCGCTCTCAGCCGCTCGCGCAAGCACGCGAGGTCTTTCGCGGCGAACGGACCGATTATAGGGTTGAGCCATTCGTGCTGCGAGACAATGAGGGCGCGGTCCATGCGACCGGCGCCATACGAGTCACGAGCCGCGATGAGCGGGAGTATATACTCCTGGGACCCAAGGGACCAATCAAGCTCCGTCTGCCCAAGCGCGCGGAGATCGGCGGCATCACCGGTGGCCGCCTGCTCATTAAACTTGATAAAGGCCTTGATGAAGATTGGGCGCCGTTCGGTGGCGCCGGCTTCAGGGGCGGCTCGATGATCTCGTATGATTTGGCGGAATGGAAGCGGGATCCGCTGCATGCCAGGCCCTCGCTTGTCTTTCAGCCCGGGCCTCGACAGGAACTCAGCGGCTTCCTCATCAGCAAGAGCTTGTTGATACTCACAGTCCTTGACAATCTTCAGGGCAAGGCATTCACCTACAAGTACGACCGCGGCACTTGGCGGGTCACGTCCATTCCACTTCCAGAAAATGCGAATGTCAGCCTGTTAACCGCTTCCGATACTTCCGATCGAGTAGTGTTCACCGTCTCCAACTACCTCAAGCCGACGTCACTCTGGTACTTTGACGCCGAGACCGAACACCTTGAGTCCTTGAAGGTCGCGCGTGAAAGCTTCAACGCGTCTAGACATGTCGTTGAGCAACTCGAGGCGACCTCGCGCGACGGAACGCGTATTCCTTACTTTTTGGTGCGGCCCCGTAACGCCCGTCTCGACGGTTCAATTCCTACTCTTCTCTATGGCTATGGCGGCTTTGGGCATCCCCTCCTGCCGTCCTATGATGGGGTCATGGGACGACTCTGGCTCGAACAGGGCAACGCATATGTCGTCGCGAACCTGCGCGGCGGCGGCGGGCTAGGGCCGCACTGGCACGAGGCTGCTCAGGGAGCGTCGAAGCAGCGCACATGGGAGGACTTCATCGCAGTTGCGGAGGACCTGATCAGGCGGAAGGTCACAAGTCCGCGGCGGCTGGGAGTGGTCGGCGCCAGCCAAGGAGGCCTGCTGGTGGGAACCGCGCTGACCCGGCGCCCCGATCTCTTCAATGCAGCGATCGCGCAAGTACCGTTGTTCGACATGCTTCGGTTCACCAAGCTGACATTGGGCGCGCTCTGGAGGGGTGAATATGGCGATCCCGCCATTCCCGACCAACGCGAATGGATCCAGCGTTACTCGCCTTATCAGAAGCTGGTGCCAGGCAGAACCTATCCGGCTCCGTTCATTCTCAGCGCGACTAACGACGACATCGTACATCCAGCACACGGCCGCAAGGCAGCCGCCAGGCTGCGTGCGCTTGGCCAGCCGTATTTCTACTATGAGGATTTCAAGGGCGGACATGGGCCCGCCACTCCTATCGAAAGTGCTCGCCAGGATGCGCTCATCTACATCTATGCACATCGGCGGCTTGTCGATGGTGGGTGAAGTGGAGCACGATCAGGTCGTCAGCACGTTACTTTCACCAACGCTGACTAACATCAGCTCGTGCAGCCCTCGGCAGCTTTGAGAACTTCTCAGTGGAGGCAAAGTGGCAGTCGGCTGGAGACCCTTTCGATATTCAGGCAGCGCGCAAGGGAAGTCGCTAATTAGGCTCAGACCCCGCATGCCGACCAGCGCCTTGAAAAGCGGTGCCGGGTAATGAGCCATCGTTCCGCCGGCGCCTCCTAGGGTCTGTACCTAATTAGCGAACTCATTCCTTCGCACCGAGTTGATTCGGCGGGCGGCTTCGATGCGCAAAGGGCTGTTCTGGCTCAACCACAAGCAGTGGGCTCAGATAAAGCCGCATCTGCCCACGAACCAGACTGGCCCGGCGCGCGATGACGATCGGCGCATCATCAGCGTACCATTCACATGCTTCAGTGCGGCGCACGCTGGCGCGATTGCCCGCGCGACTATGGTCCGTACACGACGATCTACAATCGTTTCAATCGCCGGCCCAACCGCGGACATTGACAGGCGATCTTTGAAGCACTCGCCCGCTGCGGCAAGGACGGCGTGACTTTGTCCATCGACTCCATCACGATCAAAGCGCATCGCTCGGCGAGCGGCGGAAAAGGGCGAGCATGAACAGGCGATCGGCCGCTCGCGCGGTGGGCGGACCACCAAAATCCACGCGCTGAGCGACCCTGATTGCAGGCCTTGCGCATTTGATCTCACTCCATGGCAAGCCGCAGATCTTACTGCAGGTCGGCCCTCTTGGAACTCGCGCCGCCGATGTCTACCCTCTTTGGCGACAAAGGCTACGACGGCGTCGGCTTTCGTGCCGAAATCGTCAATCGCGGCGCAAAGCCCGTCACTCCAAACAAATCCGACGGGTAACCCTCCACACCTTCAGTAAGCGTGCCTACAAAAGGCGCAACGTTCTCGAGCGCTGTTTCAGCCGTCTAAGGATTTCAGGCGTGTCGCAACCCGATGACAAACTCGCCAGGAATCTCTTGGCTACCATCCACCTCGCCGCCATCACTGCCTATTGGATTACTTCAGCCTGAACCCTAACAGTCGAGTTATAGCCAGTGTTTTGACAGGCCTGGCCCATGGCATGAGTTGACGCATGAAAACTCGTGCGATTGTGGCCTCGAATGTGCGTCGGATCCGCTGAGATCAAGGTGTTTCACAAAGCTAAATTACCCACGAGGCCGGGATTGACCGCTCCTACATGAGTGGCCTTGAGCCGCCATGGGAAGACCCAGACAATTGATTTTCTCGACCGTATCGCCGAAAAAGCTGGACGTCGATTTTTTTGATGTTTGTGCAGCCGCCCAAACGCTGCGAGCTCTCCCGGTGGACTGGGGCATTCTGTTGGCACTGGAAAGTGCGACCGGCGCGGCCTAACGCGGTAACTTAACGTCCCCATGTTTGACGGAAGCTATCCGCTCATTCAGGTCGGCTAGCCCGCCGGCCTTGGGTTTATTGCAGTCGACCGGCGAGCCGCGGTTCGGAAGGATGACGATCTTTCATGTAGAGTCTGGTCTACACGACCGGGCGGCTCTCCACTTAGCCGAAGATAACATCATGGGACGGACCCGCATCGGCTTGCTGTTCCAAGTTCGTCTTGCTGCGCGGGCTGCGATGTACTGCCGTACGCGAACTTCGTCGTCGCGCGCGTGTTATGAAGGTGCAGCATCTCACAAATCCGTCACCGATGTTTGCGTTGGATGCAGCCGCAATCAGTCCCGCAATTTCTCGACTGCCATGTTCGCAGGTCTAGCTTTGGGAAAGCTGACCGGGCGCCGAGCCAAGCCGCATTGCTCTCCTATCCAGGACAGCCTGCCGGTCCTCGCTTCAGGCGTTGAGGCCTTGCGTATTGTGGTTTGACGTCCAGCTCGGCACTTGACCGGGATGTAGTCATGGCACTGCGGAACGGCCGACGAGAACGGTGAGCAGACCGTCGCCCCACAGCCGCTGCGCAGCTCTCTTGGCATCCTCCAACGTCACCCCGTCGACGATGGCGTCGTGCTTTTCGAGATAGTCGATCGGCAGCTTGTCAAGCTGGTGCTGCAACAGCGTTCGCGCAAGCTTCGATGATGTGTTGAGAGCCAGTATCTGCGAGCCCTTCAGATAAGACTTTGCATCGTCGAGTTCCTGCTGGGTTGGCCCTTCCTCGGCAATGTGGCGGGCCTGCGTCTCGATCTCTTCGACCGTTCCGTCGGCACGGTCGGCGCGCGTGCCGCTACCGCCGACCAAAACGGCCGAATGATTCATCCAAACCAGGTGCTGACCGACGTAATAGGCCAACCCGCGCTTATCCCGGACTTCGCGGAACAGCCGCGAGGTCGGACCGGCACCGCCAAGGATGTGGTTGACGACACGGGCCGCCATGAAATCGGGTTCGCTGCGGCGGACGCCCGGACCGCCGAAAGCCACGACCGTCTGCGGTACGTCGAGCGGAATGAAGACCCGCTGCGGCGGCTTTGCTGCGACCACGTCAGGAACCGGCGTTGAATCCGAGCTGGCCGGCAGGCCGCCAAAACTGATGTCGAGCAGTTTGGAAAGGGCATCTGGATCGACGTCGCCAACCACCGCTATGTTGAGCGTGTCTTTGGCGATCACGCCTCGGAGGTAGCCCTTGAGATCCGCTACCTCTATCTTCGGCACGCTCTCGAGGGTACCTCTGGCCTGCCGAGCATAAGGATGATCCCTGAAGGCGACTTCGAAGAATTTGCGATTTGCGAGCGACGCCGGATTGGTCGAGTGATGTCGAAGGTTCGCAAGCACTCCGGCACGAATCCGTTCGACATCGGCTGGGTCGAAACGTGGTGAGGTTAGCGCCATCCGTAAGAGGTCAAAGGCTTCCTCCTTGGTGTCCTTGAGCATGTGCAAGCTACCGCGGAAGTAGTCGCGATGCGATGCAAAGCTCAACTTAATGGCGCGGCCATCGAGCCGCTCGTGAAAGGTCTTGGAGTCAAGATCGCCGGAGCCTTCGTCGAGCAGGCTAGCCACCATGTGCCCAACACCGGGCTTTTCGGCGGGATCCTGCGTCGCGCCGCCGCCGAAGGCATATTCCACCGTGATCAGCGGGACAGTTGCATCCTGCACCAACCATGCCTTTATACCGCAAGGCGAGACCAGCCGTTTGATCTTGGCCGCGGAAAGCGTGCTGCTGGCGGCAAACAAGCTTGGCCAGGCGAGCGTCGCGATTGACAGCGATGCTCCGGCGAGGAGAACCCCCCGTCGTGTGTAACAATAGGTCATGATCGCTTCTCCGCGTCTTTTTGGGATCGCTCTTTAGTGAGATAGCCTGTTACTGAGCGCTTCTTGTCGAGCCATTTGCGCGCGGCCTCGAGCACCTGTGCGTCACTAACAGCGCGGATGCCGTCCGGCCAGCCTCGGATCTCGTCGATGCTCTGTCCCGTCGTGAGCCGGCTGCCGTACCAGAGCGCAAGCTGTTCCTGGTCGTCGTGAGCATAGATTGCTTGCGCGATCAGCCGCGTCTTGACCCGCTCGATATCTTCGGCGCTCGCCGGATTATGCGCAATGCCGGCAATCACCTCGTCAATAGCGAATTCGAGCTGCCCGAAGTCGATGCCGGGTTTTGGTATGGCTGAAATCTCGAGTAGCCAATGATCGAGCTGGGCGGCCTCGTAGCCCGCCGAGGCGCTACTTGCGAGCTGCTTGTCAATTACCAGCGCGCGATAGAGATACGAATTGATGCCACCGCCCATCAATTCCGCGAGCACGTCAAGCACTGCGCTTTCGCCCGCACCCGCGGTGCGCGCCGACGGCACGAGATAGTAGCGGTACAGCGCTGGCTGCTCAACGCGGGCATCGGCCAGCGTCACGTTGCGCGGCGCGGCCGGCGTCGGCTCCTGAGGTCGCAAGCGTTCTGCGGGGATCGATGGTTGCGGGGGGATGCGGCCAAAACTCGTCTCCACCAGCGGGCGGATCTCGCCCGCCTCTACGTCACCGGCGATGATCAGGATAGCGTTGTTTGGTGCATAGAACCGCTTATAGAAGCCGAGCGCGTCCTCACGACCAAGCTCTTCGATCTCCTGCCGCCAGCCGATAATGGGGCGACCGTATGGGTGGTTAAGGTAAAGCGCCGCCATCATCTGCTCGACGAGCCGCGCACCCGGATCGTTGGCGGCCCCATTTAGTTCCTCGAGCACGACATCGCGCTCGGACGACACCTGTTCATCTTCGAGGATGAGACCGGTCATGCGGTCGGCCTCAAATTCCAGCATCTTTCCGAGCTGCCCGCGCGGAACATGCTGGAAATAGCTGGTATAGTCGGTCCAGGTGAAGGCATTTTGGTAGCCGCCGACGCGCAGCACGGCCTGGTCAAATTCACCGGGCGGATGTTTGGATGTGCCCTTGAACATCAGATGTTCGAGGAAATGCGCCAGCCCCGATTTTCCAGGTGGCTCGTCGGCCGAGCCGACTTTATACCAGATCATCTGAGTTACGACGGGCGTCCGATGATCCGGAATCACCACAACCTCGAGCCCATTCTGAAGCGCAAAGCTGGCTGGTCGATCCCACCTCGCCTGAGCAAGAACGCCGCCCTCGTGTGAACCGTATCGGTTAGGAGTAGTGCTATCCCTCGTTCCGTCTTCGACCAGCGTAGTCCGCGTCATCGGGAAGGCACCTGCGGCGGTCTCCTTTGTGTTGGCGGTGACCGAACTCCGATCGCTCATGGTAACGCCTTTCGTTCCATATATATGCACCGACTGTGGCGGAGCAGAACAAGACTTGGCGGCCGCACACCGTCCGAAATGCAATGAAGCAAAGGCGGGGCCATTTGCCATGGGATGCGCCAGGGCGCGCGCCACCTGGATATAAAGCAGAACCAACGCTTATCCTGTCCAAAGGGCCGCTGTCGCCATGTCGTGAACACGACATGGCGCAAGCAGCCCTACAATTTGCCGAGATTGTAGAGCGACAACTTGCTCACATAGATTGGGCTGAGAGTTGATACGACAGCTAAACTTGTTGCAGCTTGCTATTAGACGTTTCGCTGCTGTGTCTTTTCCATATTCTGGAGTTACTACTCTGACGGTTGGTTCGCACGGAAACGGTAGAGCCAACGAGCGTCAGCTCCTTCAGGAACGTCCGCTTCTCCCGCTTGGTCGGCTCGGATCAATCACCCATTCCAGTGCGCTTATGTGGATCTGCTGCCGTGAGTTAGTGCTGCCGAGCATCGAACGCCACGGAGAGATCGAGCTCCAACTGATCCTACTCCTTGCGCCCGAGCATCTCGTCTGCTCCGCCGATCGCGACTCGCCGACAAGAACGGAGGCCTCCTTGCGTGCAAGGTCTGGTGTCCAAGGGCATCGTGAGGACCGATGGTGACGAAGCGGCGCCGACCGAACGCTGGGTACTTGAGAACGTATGTCGCTTTGTCGCGTTGACGTTTACGACGGGAAACGGCACGCCTTGATCATCCGTATGTAGCGATACCGGATACCGTTGATGACGAAGACCAAAGAGATGTCTAATGCCTGGACGTATACGCGTCGTACGATGCTGTTGGGCAGTAGCTTCTTGGGTAGCGCGTTGTTCGGGGGCGTTACGGTGCCTACACCCAATCGGCCGCAGCGCAAGGTTGCTATGGTGTTGAAGGCGGCCGACTCTCCCTTCGTCGTTGGGTGCACACAAGACGGCATTACCTCGTTGCGTTATCGTAACGATGCGTATGACACGGATTATGTTCTGCCTGGAGCCGTGCTGGGGACGGCTCACGCTAGAGTTCGGCGTGCCGGATCCGAGTGGCATACGCTTCGAACCGGCGTTGATGCAACGAAGCCGATGCATAGCGCGGCCCTCGAACTAGCAGCCCGCGACGCTGGTGTCCTTCTCACGACCCGCCTCGCAGTCGACGAGGCTGGATTGACGTGGGAGATCATGCTGCGGAACGACGGCATGGCGAGCGTGGAGGTTGGCGACCTCTATTTACCCATGCCGATGAACACCGAATTTCCGGCAGGGCAACCGGTATCGATGGCTGTTTTGAAGCACAGCTTCGTCTCGGGGCATGGATCGCACATCCTCTGGATTCGCGGCAACAGCACCGGTCCGTTCCTCATGCTCTTACCGGAAGCGGACACGTCACTGGAATATTGGGATGTCCACAAGGATTCGGCCGAAGCCAGTGGGACGTGGTGCGCCTACATCTTGGGCGGGGCGGCCGCCGGCGAGGCAGTGGCGGGCGGGACTCGCTGGCGACAGCCGACCCATTCCCTGTCCCTGTCGCCGGCCGAGCAACGGCCTTACCGTCTCCGCTTCCAGTGGGTTGCCGATTACGAGGCGGCGCGCAGGGCTATCGCGGACGCCGGTCTGGTGGACGTGGAAGTAATGCCGGGCATGACGGTTCCCAACGACCTGCATGTCGACATCGCGCTCGCGTCCTCCATTCCGGTGGAGCGAATTGAGGCGGAATTTACCGGCGACACGGTGGTGCAACGGTTGCCGGATCGGGCTGGCAGGCGACTGTGGCGGGTTCGCTTTTCGCGATTGGGCGAGAACCGGCTGACTCTGCACCAGCCGGGTGCGCGCCAGACCTTTCTTGAATTCTTCGCTACCGAGCCCGTCGAGACGATGATGAAGAAGCGCGCAACCTTCATCGTGAAGCGGCAGCATCGTGACCCGTCCAAATGGTAC